>Ga0316217_10000656_pt1 | contig 48091 bp, 37 predicted proteins | sample 1anoAmetaG_FD_203633 | JGI IMG/M metagenome (GOLD analysis project Ga0316217, IMG submission 203633) | Freshwater microbial communities from Trout Bog Lake, Wisconsin, USA - 1anoA | ecosystem: Environmental > Aquatic > Freshwater > Lake > Hypolimnion/Profundal zone | place: USA: Wisconsin...
AAAACCCGGCGGGGTGGAAATGTAGTGCCAAGACCCTTTGTCGTCTTCGTAAGTCATTGATAATCAACAACAATGTTTTTCGCACTGTAGAAGACGAGTCAAAGTTCTTTTCACTCGTGTCCATGTCCCCAACTTCCACTGCGGCCCGGCGTTACTAATTCTGGCTGCCGAAGACAACTAACGCTTTTTCAATTGCTCCGCCGTAAGGCGTTGGCTGAACTCTCGAAGTTCTTTTGTCTCCGCCTCGCTCGCCGTCCCGGCGACTACGTGGCCGAGCAAACTGCGGATGACGTGCGCCTCGTCCGCCTTGAGCTTGAGGGTGTCCACCAGGCTGCGGGCGATAGCGGCGAAGGTGTTGCCGTTGAAATTGCAGAACGGGGCGAGCCGATGACACTCACGGCACAAGTCCGCCGCTTCATCCAGGAACATCTCACGCCGATAATTCATCTCCCAAAGCTCACGGGTGCGGTCGTGGCCGTCGCTGGTAGGTTTGTGGATTGCCCGTTTGGGCTGACACAGAGCGGCGTTTGTGGCGGTCACGAACTCCCAGTCGAACAGCTCAAGCCACGGTCTTTTCACGCCGCTGCTTGAGACTGCGCTTTATCTTCTGGAGCGCGCGCACGCCTTCGCTTTGGAGAAGGCCCTTGCCCGTGACGGCATACACCGGCGCTGCGGAGAAACGGTGTTGAATCTTCAACCCGTCCCGCACCACGCTTTGGAGCAGTTTGCGTTGCTTTTCCGTCACAAAAAAAATCTACCATTCCTGTCCTCAACTGACAAGGCGCAACTCAAGGCCGCCAACAATTCTCACTGTGACTGGAGGAAGAGGGGTTGGGCGCGCTGGCGGCCCAAAGGGAGAGCGTGGGCACGGGTCGTATCGACAGGCTGTTGGGCAGAACCAAGGGACGCGCGGCCCTCACGCGCTGGACGCGTGTTTTCCTCCCGCCATGCCGGTTCAGCTTCTTTGAACGGCGTAGAGGCAACAAAGAGACGCTTCCCCCCGGACTTGGGCTGCTTCGGCGGAACCGCCCGATGCCCGGAAATGCCTAGATTGACTCCGGTCTGAACATCCGGCCCTACTGTCGTCCGTCAAATCCCACCGCCAGAAATGGGCTCACCCCATACTATAGCGCATATTTTAGCGCATATTTTAGTTGGCTCCGACTCCGCGCCGGCATAAGTTGGCGCCATGCCTCGCAGCTTACGCCTCCGGTACGCAGGGGCCATGGATCACCTCATGAGCCGAGGGGATCGGCGCGAGCGGATGTTCCTAGACGACGTCGACCGCCAGGACTTTTTCAAGGCGCTGGCCGGAGCTTGCCAGAAAACCGGCTGGCAAGCGCATGCCTATTGTTTGATGACCAACCACCACCACCAGGCGGTCGAAACCCCGGAGCCGAATTGGGCGGCCGGGATGGCCTGGCTGCGGAGCGCTTACACGATCCGGCACAACCACCGGCGCCGTCTCCTCGGCCATGTTTTCAGCGGCTGGTATTTGGAAACCTCCAGGGCAGCCAACGTGAAGCTGCATCGGCATAGGGGACGAAGCCCGAGAGCGGGGTCGGAGCAAACACAATTTCGCTTACAGGGGAGGATCTCAGATGGAAAATGAACTATACGATGGGTTGACCCATTTTCCGGGGCGACTTCACTGTCTTTCCCCAGCTAGCAGAAGTCATTACCAGCTGCGGAGGTGAGCCCGATGCCTAACCAGTTTTTTGAGCCGACTGGCGCCGACCTTTCTGTTGTTAAAGGCTGGGACGGCTTCGGCAATCTCAGGGTTCGTCGGTGCTTGGCTCTCCGGCGCTGACACCGATTTCACCCAAGAAGTTGACAATCCAACACTCCAAATGAACTCTCAGAGCATAGCTCGCGCTAGTAAATTCTTCCTTTCTCTCGCCTTCCTTTGCACGGCATTGGCCTTCACCAGCCAGGCCCAAACCTTAGGCGAGGCGCTCAACGCCACCAACCTCATTTGGACCACCGGTGGTTCGGCACCGTGGATCGCCGAGACTGGCGAGGCATATAGCGGAAACATTTTCTATCCGGAGAGCAATTGGATCCAAACCACGGTGTCTGGTCCGGCCGCCGTCAGCTTCTCGTGGTCGATCGCTGGGACAGCCTATTGCAGTCTCACTTTTTCCATCGGTGGGGTAGACCAGGCCGACGCCATTCGATATGAATTTGACAGCGGCCAATTCAATAACATCGAAGCTTATGTTCCTCCTGGAAACCAGACCCTGCTTTGGACCTATACCACGGCCCCTGGGTCGGGCTACATCTCCCCGGGCGGCGCCTGGTTGGCTGGCGTGTCACTCTCCGCCGCAGTAGCGCCGACCATCTTAACACAGCCAACCACCCAAACCATCCTTTCTGGCGCCACTGCCTCCTTCGCGGTGTCAGTCTCCGGCACTCCCCCCTTGTCACTGCAGTGGCGACAGGACGGCGTGGACCTGCCCGGCGTCACCAATGCGTCGTGGTCGATCCCCAACACCGAGCCCACCAACTCGGGCGACTACACTGTCGTCGTCTCCAACATGGTCGGGTCCGTCACGAGCCAGGCCGCGGGGTTGGTCGTGGTGCCGGTCCCCCCCACGTTCACCCTCCAGCCGGTGTCACAGACAGTGGCGGCCGGATCAAACGTAATTTTCACTGCCGCCGCCACCGGTTCTGAACCTATGACATGGCTGTGGGCCGTCGACCAGCGAAGTTTGAGCGGGACGACGAACGCTTCGTTGGTCCTCACGAATGTTCAAACCGCCGACGCAGGGGCCTATGTGGCAGTGATTTCAAACGTAGCTGGCATCGCTACCAGCCAGGTCGCCACCCTTACCGTATACGCGGCCCCGGTGGTCACCGGGCAGCCGGTCTCCTTAGCACTTCCGCCCTCTGCCACCGCTTCCTTCGGTGTCGGCGCTGTGGGTGTACCCCCTTTGACGTGGCAATGGATTTTTCAGGGAAACCTCGTGGCTGGCGCTACGACCTCGACGCTTTCGGTAACCAACGTTAGTTTCCCCGACTACGGGACCTACTGGGCGGTCGTCAGCAATAGCTACGGCAGTGCCACTACTGCGACAGCAACGCTCAGCTTTTCCCCGGTGATTGTGTGGGGCGATAATGAAGATGCCACGCTCTGGGTAGCGCCGGATGCAACCAACGTGCTGGCCCTGACCGGTGGAGACGGCCATGTCCTGGCCTTACGAGCCGACGGCACCGTGACGACCTGGGGTAAGGATTATTGGGCGACTCCTCAGCAAGCGGAGGTGCCACCTACGGCAACCAACGTGGTCGGAATTGCCGCCGGAAGTGGACACAGCCTAGCAGTCCGTGCCGATGGGACCGTGGTCCTGTGGGGGGTGATCATTGGCGACAGGACGACCAATGTCCCTCCTCAAGCTACCAACGTGGTCGCGTTAGCCGAAGGATCGGGCGCTCAGCACGCATTGGCCCTTAGGGCGGATGGGACGGTGGTCGATTGGGGTGACAGTGGTTACGGACTAACAAATGTTCCGGCTAACGTCACCAACATCATTGCGGTCTCGGTGGGCGCTTTCCACAGCTTGGCTCTGCGCGGAGACGGGACGCTCGTGGCCTGGGGCGACAACAGCGAGGGGCAGACTGACATCCCGGCGAGCGCCAGCAACGTCGTTGCGATCTCGAGCGGATGGTTCCACAACCTCGCTTTGCGGGCCGACGGCAACTTGGTGCAATGGGGAAACTCCTGGTACGTGAGCGTGGGTCGCGTACCGGCTGAGGCCACTAACATTGTTGATTTCTCCTGCGGCGGTAACCACAGTCTGGCGTTGAGGGCGGACGGTAAGTTGCTTGCCTGGGGAAACACCGTGCAGGGGGTAACAGCCATCCCGGCCTGGGCCACCAACCTGGCCGCAGTTGCCGGCACTGGATCTGACAGTTTGGCGTTGATTGGGGACGGCCCCGCCTTGGTGGCCGCGCCACTCGTCAGCCGGTCGGTGCGGCCCGGGCAACCCACCTATTTTAGGGCCATAGCCGTCGGGGCGCTCCCGCTGAGCTATCAGTGGGAGCTAAACGGAATCCCGATCCCCGGGGCCACCAATTCTATGTTCGCGGTAGCCAACGCGCGGGTAGCGCAAGCGGGAAGTTATTCTTTTGTGGTTAGCAACGCGCTGGGGATGGCGACCAGCGCTCCCGCTGTTTTGACTGTCATGCTCCCCGAGTCATCTATCATCCCCAGCTCGATCCTGTCAACGAACGGCATTCTGTCCTTTGCGGCCACGAGCCCGGCAGGACGGGCGTGGAGCTTGCAAGGATCCTCTGATCTATCTCAGTGGCTCGATCTGACTACTGTGACCAACACGACGGGCACGATGATATTCAACCAAGTTACGACGAACCTGCCGTGCCAGTTCTTCCGTCTGCGATGGGCGCAATGACGTTCTATTCTATATGGCCGACCGGTGGCGGTGGAGCGGCCTCCGCCTGGGTGATTGCCCGCCTCGTATCTCGGATTCCTGCTGGTCCTCCGCCATCTCTTCCCGGATCTGACTTTACCTTTTCGTTGCCACGACAGTCACTTAGGCTGAAAAGGGCTCACCTCATAGTATAGCATATTTTAGTTGGCTCCGGCTCCGCGCCGGAATAAGTTGGCGCCATGCCTCGCAGCTTACGCCTCCCGCACGCGGGGGCCATGGATCACCTCATGAGCCGAGGGTATCGGCGCGAGCGGATCTTCCTCGACGACGTCGGCCGCCAGGACTTTTTCAAGACGCTGGCCGAAGCTTGCCAGAAAACCGGCGGGCAAGCGCCTAGCTATTGCTTGATGACCAACCACCACCACCAGGCGGTCGAAACCCCGGAGCCGAATTGGGCGGCCGGGATGGCCATGCTGCAGAGCACTTGCACGATCCGGCGCAACCACCGGCGCCGACTCCTCGGCCATGTTTTCAGCGGCTGGTATTTGGGAATCTCCAGGGCGGCCAACGGGAAGCCGCATCGGCATAGGGGACGAAGTCTGGCAGCGGGGTCGGAGCAAACGCAATTTCGCTTACAGGGGAGGATCTCAAATGGATAATGAACTAAACCATGGATTGAGCCGTTTTCCTTTTCTTGCGGGCCTTGTCCTTTGCCTGGCTCTCCCCCGCCTCGGGGCTCAGACCGATCCCCTGGACCAGTGGACCAGCGACGGTTCCGGGTACGGCTGCCGTGGCATCGCCTACGGCAACGGCCAGTTCGTGGCCGTGGGGGCGACCATTCAGACGTCCGCCGACGGCGCGAACTGGACCAGCCACCCCAACAACCTCGCGCAACTCTACGGCATCGCTTACGGCAACGGGCAGTTTGTGGCGGTGGGTACGGTGGGGTATGGGTATGGGGCGGTAATCACCTCGACGGACGGTGTAACCTGGACCCTCCGCGAGAATGGCAGGCAATTTGGCGCGCAATTTGGCGTGCTCTATGGCATCGCTTACTGAACCCGACGGTGAGATTGGCCCTGGGACCCGCCCCGGTTTGGAGCGCCAGCGGCATGAGCCTGGCCCTCAATGGTCCGGTCGGTTCCAATTATGTAATCGAGGCCTCGTCCAACCTGGTAAACTGGACTCCAATCCAGTCCTTCACCCTGACCAATTCGCCCTGCAATTTCCGCGATGCTCCGGCCACCAATTCACCCGATCGCTTTTATCGAGCCATGCTGCGGTGAAAAGAACGATCCGCCGAGCACCGGGGTATTGGCTGGCCGCCGCCACCAACGCATGCTTCACGGCGTTGCCATGCGCATAATGAAGTCGTGCCAAGTAGCTGTATTGGCAAGTCAAACGGGTGTCGCGAAAGTTACACCACACTCGGCGTCGCGACGGTCCGTCCATTGCGTTCAATTGACGAGCGGCGGCAGAGCGAAAGTCATGGAGGAACCGGTCCAGATCGGTCGCATTGGGATTGCCGCGCGCGCCTCGTCTCTCCCAAGCTGGGCGCAGGCGTCCTACTTCCGCCGCCAGGATTGCTCGATTTCTTCGAGCGAGCGTCCTTTGGTTTCGGGCACGAACCGCCAGACCAGCAGGATCAGCGCCAGGCAAAAACCGGCATAGATGTAAAAAGGGAAGGCGTGGTTGAAGGTTTTGACGAACCACGAGTCTTTGGCATCGAGCATGGGGAAGGTTTGCGTGACCCCATAATCCGCCAGCCAGAGGAAAAACGTCGCCAAGCCGAGGGCGCGCCCGCGAACGGCGGTGGGATAAATCTCGGCCAGGATCACCCACGTTACCGGCCCGACCGACAGCCCGAAACAGCCGATGTAGAGGAGGATGGCCCAAAGCATGGCCCGACTGACCGCGCTGGGGTCGCTCATGCGCTGGGCCAGCAAGCCCATGATGACAAGGCTCAGGCCCATGCCGGCCGCCCCGGCCAGCATAAGGGGTTTGCGGCCCCATTGATCCACCTTGGCGATGGCGATGACCGTGAAGAGCACGCCGGCGCCGTTGATGAGGATCTGCTGCAAAAGGCCCACATCCACGCCGGTGGAAGCGCTCAGGTGTTTGAAAATAGTCGCGCCAAAGTACATGAAGACATTGATGCCGGTGACCTGTTGCAGGATGGCCAGGCAAATCCCCAGGACCAACGGCGCGCGGAAGGTGGGAGAAAACAGTTCGGCCCACGTGCCCTGCTCGCGGCTTAACGCGGCGTGGATGCCGTCAAATTCGGCCTGGGCGAATTCGCTTCCCGCCACCCGGGTGAGGATGGCCTTGGCCTGCGGGTGGCGCCCGCGTTCGATGAGCCAGCGGGGGCTTTCGGGAATGGGCAGGAGCAGCAAGCCAAACAGGACCGCGGGCGCGATGCCGGTTCCGAACATCCACCGCCAACCGGTTTGGGTCAGCCAGGCCTGCGTTTCAGGCAGCGCCGGATCTCCCTTGGCATGCGCGATGGCGTAATTGACGAATGAGGTGGCGGCGATGCCGCCGACGATGGCAATCTGGTTGACCGCGACCATCCGCCCGCGCACGTGCGCCGGGGTAATCTCGGCGATATACATCGGCGTTGATATCGAGGCGATCCCAATCCCCACCCCGCCGATCAAGCGAAACACGATGAACGTCCAGATGTCCGAAGGCAGCGCCGTGCCGATGGCGGAGAGGAGGAACATGGCCGCCGCCAGCATCATCGCCAGCCGGCGCCCGAAGCGATCGGAAAGCGGCCCCACCAGCAGGACACCCGTGGCGCAGCCAATCAGCACGCAACCCGAAGCCCAGCCCTTCATCAAGTCGCTCAGGCCGAATCGGGCGGTCAACGGCTCAATCGCTCCGGAGATGACCCCCGTATCGTAGCCGAAGAGCAGGCCGCCAAGCGTGGCCACCAGGCAAATCGGCAGTAAATAACCAAGGTTGGCCCGCACCTTGGAGGGCAGGGGAGCCGAGCGCATCGCGGGGGAGGACATGGGGGCTGGTTTGGGGTTGGTCGGCGTCTAGCGAGCGCTGTCGCGGATCGCCCGGAACATGGCTTCCATATTCTCGACCGGGGTGTTCGCCTGGAGGTTGTGGATGGCGTTGAAAACGAAGCCGCCGTCCTGGTTGAAGATCGCGATCCGTTCGCTCACCTCCCGATAGACCTGATCCGCCGTGCCAAAGGCTATGGTCTTCTGCGTATCCACTCCGCCTCCCCAAAAAACGAGGTCTTTGCCAAACTCCCGCTTGAGCCGGGCGGCATCCATATCGGCGGCCGAACATTGCACCGGGTTGAGGATGTCAAAGCCCGCCTCGATAAAATCCGGCAGGAGCTGATAGACCGACCCGCAGGAGTGGATGAAGGTCTTCCATTTCGAGCGCCGATGGATGAAGTCGTTGATCCGCCGGTGAAACGGCTGGTAGAGGTCGCGGTAGGCCTGGAGCGAAATGAACGGCCCGCGTTGCGTGCCGAAATCCGTGCCGGTGATCAGCGCCATTTGCACGGTGTCGCCGAACAGTTCGATGAGGGTGTTCAGGTTTTCCAGCGCGTATTCGCACTGCTTCTCGAACACCTTCAACACGTAGTCGCGGCGCGTCTTGGTCGAGATGTACCATTCGGTGATATCGCGGATGCCGCGGGGATGCTTGAGGAAAGGAGCGGGGACCAGCGCGATGTCCCCGAGCGCGGCGCCGGGAATGATGAGTCCGGCGCCGCAGCGCGAGCGCTGGTCGAGCCACGTTTTCCGCTCGCGGAAGTAAGCCAGGTCCGCCGCGGAAAGCGGGCCAAACTCCTCGAGGTTGTCCTGCGGGTCAAGTTTCTCCTCGTCCAATGGGGGCTGGCGCACAATCGCGTCAAAAAAGTGGCCGCCCGCCGGCATGTGGCCGCTGGGTGGCGCGGTGGTGTCCCCTTCCGGATACATCAGCCAACCGCCGTCCGGCGCGGGCGTGACGTTCAGTTGCCCCGGCACAAGGCAAGCGGTGCCGTCGGGCATAGTGAACGGCTTCCAATCCTTTTGTTCGGTGCCAAAGAGCGAGCAGCGCGGCGACACGCCGATGACATCAATGCCCAGCGCCTCGCGCAGTTCGTCATCCACCTCGCCCAGCATCTGGTAGGGTTCGATCACTCGAACGCGGTAATCCGGCTGGCCCAGGACGCGCCGCCGCAATCGGGTTAGCGCCGCTACATGAATGCCCGTGACGAACGTCGCGCCGAAATCGACGCAGACTCGGTCGGGCTGACGGTGGTTGAGGGTGGCATCGAGCCGTTCACGGCAGGTCATCGTGGTGGTCATGGGAGGTTGGGGTGGTTATCGGCGATGAAGCGGAGCAGAGAGTTTGCAAGGCGAGCTTGGTTCAGACGCGGGGCGAGTTCACTGGGGCGGCGGGGCTTCGCCGGGTTTCAGCAGGCGGACTTCCTGGAGGCACATCGAGTAATCGCTGCCGGGCGGATTTGACTGGAACTTAATACCGCCCCAGCCGGAGCTGAAGTTTGCCGCATAGCAGAGCCAGAGGGTGCGTCCGTCCTGGCTGATGAACTTCGAGGGGATGTTCACGAAGTAGGCCTGCTCGCCAAAATTCTTGAGGAAGGCGGCCAGCTTCCATGGCCCGGTCATGCGGTCCGACTCTAATAGGTACGTATTGTAGCGGGAGACGGTATTGCCGCCGTCGGTGACGCAGAGAAAGAACTTCTTGAGCGGGGCGTTATAGGTCATGGTCACGCAGCCGGCCTGGTCGCGCCACTCGATGATCGGTTTGATGCGTCCGAGTTCCTTCGACCACACCGGGCGGCCCAGCCAGTTATGGCCGGCGAAGAACTCGTATTTTGAGGAATCGTTCATGGCTTCGATGCCCGGAGCAACCCGCAAGAGATAGACTTGGTCGGCGGTGATCCAGCTATTGTAGGCGAAGCGGCGCTTGACCCCATCCGACGCGCCTTGGGCCGCCAGGTAAGCCTTGCCATCGGGCGAATGTTCCAGCTCCTTGCCAAAATCCACAAAATGCGGCGCCCCGATCTTGACCGGTTCACCGTTGAGCGCCCGCTCGCCAAAGAGCGGATGCTCGGGCGTACAGGGTGTTTGGGTCCAGTTCTTACCGTAGTCCGTGGACCAGCGGAACCCGACGAACGGCCCCATCCACGGCCAGTTATAGGGGATGCCATCGCGGTCGACCCGTCCGTTCGGATGGAGGCAGTAAGTGCCGTAGTACCAGACTCCGTTATGCACGAGCGAACCGCACGGGTAACGGCCCTGGTAGGGACGCGGGCTGGAGTGGAACACGCCCTGATTAGTCACGGTGAGGCGCAAAGGATCGTCACCCAGAATCGTCGCATGGCCGGTGGTAGCGTTGTCCCCGTCCGAACCCGCGCCCAAGCCGTTGACGTTCCCGTCCGTCCACGGCGAATAGAGGTTCCCGTCGGCGGCCCAGGACGGATACCAGGTATCCGCGCCGCCGTATTGCGCATGGCGGCCGGTGAATACCAGGCCCGCCACGGCCTTTGACTTGGGGAAGGGGCAGTCCTGGGGCGGTTCCGAAGGCCAGACGAAGGCCCCCCCGGGAGGAGCTCCGGCCACTGCGGAGAGCCAACACCCGCTTATCGCGAGGATCGCCACCGCGGCGCGAAGGTGAGAGAAAGTCCGGACGCCCTTGAAGGCGACGGTCGCCGTTTGTTTCAAGCCACTAGTTCTGATGGATCGCGGCATAAGCTGTTCCCGTCAATCAAAGCATGTCTGCGTCACCATGAAAAGGAAACAAAATCACTTTAACCGATGGGGCGGGCGCGCAAACGACCGCCATTAGCCCTCCCGGGCCAACGGCCTTTGCAAGGAACGGCCCATAGGCGGACCCCTCGACCTTCCGCCCGGCGTTCCGGCCGAGGGATCGGTTTCGGGCGCGCGGTCCCGCAGTCTCCCGCCTCCAGGATGAGGATTGGGCTCGCCCGTTCACCGCCTGTCTGCGATGATGTATTCGTATGGATACCGTATCGAAGCCGTGAACAAGACCGACACAAGCCCGCTGCTGGACTGGTTGCTGCGCAAGCATCCGGAGACGCCGCGGAATCGCGCCAAGCAATGGATTTTGGCCGGGCGCGTTAGCGTCAACGGCGTGATCATTCGAAAACCGCACGAAGTCATCGCCGACCCCGGCGAGACGTTGGAACTGGGCGGCCGCCATGCCACCACCTTGGAGTGCGGTGCCGGCTGGCAAATTCACCCGCGCGTTTCCTTGATTTACCTGGACTCCGCCCTTGCCGTGGTCAACAAGGGGCCCGGTCTGATCTCCGTGCCCGCGCCCGGGTGCGACCTTTCGGCCCTGAGCATCCTCACCGACTTTCTCTCGGGCAAACTCAAGGCCCGCGACCGCGGCGTTGCCGGCAAGACGCTGCCGCCCCCCTATCGTCGACTCCAGCCCTCGCCGGTTCATCGGCTGGATCAATATACCAGCGGCGTCTTCTGCATGGCCACCAACTCCGTCGCGCGCCACCACTTGATCGAGCAACTCAAAGCCCACACCATGAAACGGGAATATGTGGCCTTTGTCGAAGGCCGGCCCGCCTCCCCCAAAGGCGTCTGGCGGCAATGGCTGCAGTTGAGCCCGGACGAATTGCGCCAGCACATCGTCTCCGAAGCCCAGGCCAAGGCCCCCGGCTCCGAGGCCCGCGAGGCCATCACCCACTACGAAGTCATCGCCCAGTACCCCATCGCCGGCGGCCAGCGCTACGTCACCAAGTTGCGCCTCCGATTGGAAACCGGCCGAAAACATCAAATCCGCGTCCAGGCCGCCCACGCGGGACTTCCCCTGGTGGGCGACCATACCTATAACCCGGGATTCCGCGGCCTCGACTCCACGCAAGCGCACATCGATTTCGCGCGCCAGGCCCTGCACGCCGAGGTCCTCACGCTGGAACATCCGGACCAACCGGGCAAGCGTATGAGTTGGACCGCGGAACTACCTAAAGACCTTCGCCAACTTGAAGCGATGGTTCAGGCGGGGCGGGTCGAGTGAGCAAGCCGGCCAAGCGCCGGGGCAATCATTCATCCCGGAGGACTCTCAGTCCAACGGCCGCGCTGCTGCGAGAGCTTTCCCCGCCACCCATCCCGTAGTCCAGGCCGACTGAAAATTGAACCCGCCGGTTAGGCCGTCAATGTCGAGCAACTCTCCGCTCAAATAGAGCCCGGGGCACACACGGCTTTCCATGGTCTTGAAGTTCACCTCCTTCAGCGGCACGCCGCCGCAAGTGACGAATTCCTCCTGGTTAAGCGTCTTCCCTATGACCTGGAGTTCGGTGAGGTGGAGTTGTTGGACCAGGCGATGACGGGAGGCGTTGGAAAGCGACGCCCAGCGGGTGTCGCGGGAGATCCCGGCGAGCAGGACAAGTTGCTCCCAAAGCCGCGCGGCCAGGGGCGGCGCCGGGGTGTTGACGACCAGGCGGGCGGGTTGGGCGGCGCGATGGGATTCAAGCTGGCGCGCCACTTTTTGGGCGTCGAGGTGGGGCAGCCAGTTGATCCGCAGCGAGGCTTGATAATCCAGGCCGTGCAGGACCCGCGCGCCCCAGGCGGAGAGCCGGAGAATGGCGGGCCCGCTCAGGCCCGCGTGCGTAATGAGCACCGGGCCGAGTTCGCTCCGCCGCAAGCCTGGGATTGACACTTCCACCCCCGGCGCGCTGATCCCCGCCAATGCGCGCAGCCAGGGCGCCGCGACATGGAACGTGAAGAGCGAAGGGACGGGCGGTTCCAACGCGTGGCCCAGCGATACGGCCAGTTGGCCGGCGGCGGGCGCCCGGCATCCGCCCGTGGCCAGCAGCAAGCGGTCGCAGCGCAGCGGTTCGCCAGGGCCGAATCCCAACTCAAACCCGCCCTCGGCGCGGCGCGTCACGCGGTCGGGAGCGCGGTTCGCGATGAGTTCGACCCTCGCCGCTCTGGCGGCGCGCAGCAGACAGTCGATGATCGTCTCGGAGGAATCGGTTGCCGGAAACATGCGTCCATCCGGTTCCGTCTTGAGCTTGACACCGCGAGCTTCGAACCACTCGATCGTGTGACGCGGTTGGAAGACTTGGAAGGGCGCCAACAGCGCGGAACCGCCGCGGGGGTAATGGCCGCTCAATTCGCGGGGATCGAAGCAGGCGTGGGTGACATTGCAGCGCCCGCCGCCGGAGATGCGAACCTTCGAGAGAAATTGCGGACTCTTCTCGAACAACATGACCTTGGTCTCCGGAGAGGACTCCGCGCAGGTGATGGCGGCAAAGAAACCAGAGGCGCCACCCCCCAGGACGACGACACGACGCTCGCTCATGAGGAAAACCAGGCAAAGGCCTCGCTCGATTTCATGGCGAAAGACTACCGCCGCAGGCGCGAAGCGGCAAGGATGTAGAACCGCGCTGCGCAACCTGGTTTCGAGGTTGTCGCCGCGCCCGTCCCAGGGTAGCTTGTCCCCATGACAACGGTCCGAGTCATCAACAAAGTGCCAACTCTCTTCCGAACCAGCGCATGAGCGGCTCCAAACGCATTCCCACCGACGGCGGATCAGCCTTTGGTCACAATCCTTTTGGGGGGCTGTCGAGCGAAGGGCTCCCGCCCGCGCCCGCAAGCCCGCCGGCGGCTTCGCAACCAGCGAGGGAATCCAAGCCGGCGCGGAAAAACCGGGGCCGAGTGGACATCATTCGCCAGAAAGCCGGGCGCGGCGGCAAAACGGTGACGGTGGTCACGGGCTTCGTGGGCATCGGTCTGCCGGAGAAGGAGCAACTGGCCAAGACGATGCAGCGGGCCTGCGGCGCGGGCGGCACGGTCAAGGACGGCCAGATCGAAATTCAGGGCGACAAACGCGCCGAGGTCGCCAAGATCCTCAGCGAGGCAAACTTCCGGCCGGTATTCGCGGGAGGTTAGGGCTGCCAAACCCTCCCCGGGGAGCGCTCAAAACTGCTTCCCATTTTCGGGCGGGCGATTAGCATACCGCCATGCCGTCATTCGATATCGTCAGCCAGGTCAACTCGATGGAAGTCGAGAACGCGGTTAACATCGCGAAGAAGGAGCTCGCCAACCGCTTCGATTTCAAAGGGAGCAAGGCCGAAATCGCGCTGGAGAAGAACGAGATCAAACTTTCCGCTGAAAACCAGTTCAAGATCAAGGCGCTGGCGGAGATTGTCATGGGCAAGATCGCCAAACGCAGCATCGACCTGAAGAGCGTGGAACAATGCGAGCCGGAAGTGTCGCCCCTGGGACACGCGCGGCAGTCGATCAAGATCAAGCAGGGCATCGCGGCCGATGTGGCCAAGCAGGTCACCGGTTTTATCCGCGAGACAAGAATCAAAGTGACTACGGCCATCCAGGAGCAACAGGTCCGCGTGACTGGCAAGAACCGGGACGACCTGCAAGCGGTGATTGCGGCGTTGCGGGCGAAGGACTTTCCGGTGGCGCTTCAATACACCAACTTCCGCGATTAAGGGCTCCCGGAGAGGGCGACTGATTGAGGGCGTAATGGCGCGCGGGCGTTCTTGCTGCCACGACCGCCAGACCGCGCCTGACGAGCCAATGGAGCGCCATTGGGGAAACCACCGCTGGTTGCGAGTCGAAGTTCTCCGTCAATTCGCGCTGTCAGTTCTGTGAACCCGTCCGGCAACGCGTGAGCACCTCGGTCCACAGAGACGCTCAGGCCTCTGGCCCTCTACCTTCGCGCCCTCCAGCGTGGTCGAGAACTTGCTGGATATGGACATCTACCTGCCGGAGAAATGAGGGGGAGACGGCGTAACCGTCGCTTTCGTAGGTCAGGATGGGCGTGCCGCGTTGCAAGCTCAACGGTTTGAGGATGGCCTCCGAAATCCGGTAGGGCAGGCAGTTGAACGGCCCGATGACAATAATTCCGTCATAGCCCTCGCTGTCGGCCTCGAGCCCTTTGCCGATGGTCGGGATAGTCTCTCCGTAGAGGGTTGGCGAGACATGCTCGACCGCTTTCTCGAACACTGCGGAGACGTCGTTCGGCCCGGCCACCAGCAGGCCGGTCTCCGCGAACAGGCCCCGGTAATACTGTTCGTGCCATCGCTCGGCTTGGTAGCCGGCCCACTTGCGCAGGTAATCCTTTCCGTCCGGCTGAAAGATCCTGGTGCAGGCCCGAGCCAGCGCCAGGCCGCCCGGCTTGAGTCCCCAGCCGCTGGCCCTCTCGGCGACGCGGTGATACGCGCCATAAAGCAGGAGGTCGCTCAGATCCACCGGCTTGAGGATGATCCCGCGCGCGGCATACAGTTCGACGACTCCCTCCATGAAAAAGGGACTGAAGCGGGTGAAAAAGTCGCCGGTAACCACGACGCGAGGGCATCCCGACGGACTGCGCGTCCGCGGCAAGGCGGCCAGGCGCCGGACGAATTCAGCCAACCCCGCCTGGAACTGGTCCGGCGAGTTTACGGTCTCGGCGAACTCTCCCCAGGCTTGCCGCAGTTGTTCCAGGCTGCCGGGCGCGCCCACCACCCGCAGCACCTGTTCCATCTCGATGAGGATGTCCGCTATGACCACCGCGGGGGAGAGGCGTTGGGCCAGCAGGGCGGGGCCGAAGCCCAGGTAATTGTTTTCCGGACCGGGATTGAGAAGAAACACATCCGCCAGGCGTTGCTCGGCAATAAAGCGTTCGAAGTAACCCATGTAGGAATCGCTGACACACGGAGAGCCGCCGCGAATCATGTAGAAGCCGGCGATTTCGCCCGGCGGGCGATGCTGGCTGATCTGGAGGAGTTGTCCGATGCAGATGGGCAGCGGAAGGCACTCGCGACCCGAAGTGTGCTGGAGACCGCGCTCCAGTTGGCCGCGCTCCAACGGCAGGGGCGGCCCCGCGCGCAGGCCCAACCAGCGCGCGGCCATCGCAAAGGCCTGGGCGTGGTACTGGGAAAAGTTGGGGAAATAGATCCTCACTCGCGGATCGGCGAGCGGGACTTTTAAGCCGTTCGCGGTGGCGACCCGGCCGTCCGAAGTGAGACGACACGGAGAGAACGGCTGGCGGGCATCGGTTTGCGCCTCCCGATAGTTGGCGACGATATCCAGAAAGGCCTCGAGGCGCGTCTGAACTCCGGCATCGGCGGTGTGGGCGTCGATCTCGAGAATGAGATAGGGTTTGGCGCCCAGCTCGGCGGCGAGCATGGCATGGGTGAAGGCATCGATGGTGCAACTGAAGTTGCTCACGCACAGCAGAAAGAGGTTCGGATGCCGCTTGACCAGGGCGACCGCGTTGAGGATCTGGTTGGCCGCATGCCATACGGTAGGGCCGTCTTCGATCGGCATGAGACAATCGGCCGGGATGACGGTGACGCCCATGCTGGAGAGCTTCTTGGCCGCCGACTGGGAACCCTCCGGGGTGAACGCGTTGTAGCTGCGGCCGGCCAGGAGAATCGCCGGTTTCCCCGCGCGCACGGCTTGTGAGAGGGCTTGACGTCCCAGATTGCCCAGGGCGCGCTCAATCTCCGTCTGGGCGCTCACCGCCGCCGCCCAGGCCCGTTCGGCCTGGTCGCGGGGCGTTCTCAATTCCCGGACCGCCAGCTCCACCAAAGCCGGGCTGGCCTCATAGCCGCGGGTAAAATCCAGCAAGGGCGAGAGGAATTGCAGGTCGGGAAAGGCCTTGGCCAGGAAATAGGGCCCGGCTTGGGTGACAGGGCACAAATAGGAATCGCGACAAGGACTTTCCCGGGGCATGCGAACGATATGCGGCAGGAAGATCAGCCGGACGCCCCGCCCGGCGAGGTCGAGGAGAGCGCCGTGCGCAATCTGGGCGGGAAAGCAGAATCCGGCATAAGCCTTCAGCTCGCCGCGAGAGTCCACGCCGGACAGCGCCACGCGCATCCCCAGCTCGGCAAAGAAGGTGGAGTAAAGGGGGAACAGCGAGTGCGTCGTTAGGGCGCGCGGGATGCCGATCGAGCGTTGCGCGGTCGGGACCTGAATTTCAAACTTTGAACCTTGAGATCTGAACCTCGGACTTGGAACTTCGCCCTGCGGCCGCTGATTTCCGACCTCTGACCTCGGGACTTGGCGCGCTCCGTTTCGCGCTCCGAAGAGCATCCGGGCCCTCTGTTCCACCAGGTCGGGAGCCGGCGCGGTCCGCGACTTGCGCTTCCACACGTTCTCGTACAGGCTGCATCGTCCGCCAAACGGGAAGCGTCGTCCGGCCACCTCAAAACGGTCAATGCCGCAAGCCAGCTTGCAGGCGCCGCAGGTGAATCGCCCCACCAGTTTCATCTCCGGCCTGGCCAGGGCCAACAGGTCTGTCGTCATGCCTGGCGAAGGCCGCGTTTCCGATCGCGCCATCGCCAGCAACGCGACGCCCAGCGCTCCAAGCAATTCCGGGTTGGAGGGGATGACGATCTGGCGGCCCACGCTGTGGGCAAAGGCGTGGCCCACGGCGCGGTTTAACGCGACGCCTCCCTGCAAAAAGACCTTCCGGCCCACCCGGCGGGCGCCCTTCACACGGTTAAGATAGTTCCCTGCAATGGCATAGACCAATCCGGCCACGATGTTGTCGCGCGAATGGCCCTCCTGTTGGGCCAGGCGGACATCCGAGTTGATGAACGCCGCGCAGGTGGCCTTGAATCGCACCGGGGCGGGGGCCGCCAATGCCAGGTCGGCGATGTCGGACACCGCGACCCCCAAGTCGCCCTGGGCGCTCTCCTCCAGAAACGAGCCCGTGCCGGCCGAACAGGCGTTGTTCATCGCGTAATCGATCGGCACTCCGTTGCGTAAGTAGATATACTTGGAGTCCTGGCCGCCGATTTCGAAGATCGTATCGACATCCGGGGCGAAGCGCGTCGCGCCCGCGGCTTGGGCCGAGATCTCGTTATAGACGTGCTCGGCGCCCAGGTAGGCGCCGATGAGTTCTCGCGCCGAGCCGGTGGCCGCCATAAGCCCGACCTGTCCGTGGTCCGTTTGGGCGGCCAACGACCGAAGGCACTCGCGGGTCGCCGCCACCGGGTCGCCGTTGGTGCGCGTGTAATACGATGCCACGACCACGCCCGTCGCGGGATCGAGCACGACGGCCTTGGTGGTGGTCGAGCCGGCATCCACTCCCAGAACCAGGGGGCGTTCGCCGCTGCCGGCGTTCCGAGGCGGATCGCCGGGCGGCGCTTGCCGCTCCGAGCTGATGATTTCAACGCGATCGGCATAGCCCTGCAAGGGCGGGAGGCGACCCAGGCTGGTCCGGACGGACAGGTTCGGCGTTTTGAAACGCGGTTCGTCCCGCGCCAGTAGCGCGCTGCCCCAGGCTTCGAACCAAGCGCTTTCCGGGAGCGTCACGAATTCTGACGCGGGGAGTTTCTCCCGCAAAGCGGCCACCATCGCTCCGTTGCGGGTCAAGCCGCCGATCAACAGCACCCGTCGCAGTTCGCGCTGCGCTTTCTCCAGGAGCGCCACCACCTTGCCGGCCATGCTGTCGTGGAGGGTATGGAGAATATCTTCGGGGGTGGCTTCCTGCCGGTTGAGCTTGTGCGTGATGTCCGATTTGCAGTGGACCGAGCAGCGCGAGGCCAGCGGCGCCACCTTCCCCTGAAACGAGCGCCGGATCGCCTCCTCCAGGCTGAGCCCCATCCGGCCAATCTGCTGCACGAAAAACTCGCCGCTCCCGGCCGCGCACTTGTTGTCCGACAGCACATTGGTGATCCTCCTCTCCGCCAGGAGATAGACCAGGAATGACTCTCCCCCAAGAGAAACCACGGCGTCAAACTCCGCCGCCAGTTCGCGCAACGCCCGCTGGATGGCCGCCACCTCCGAAAGGTGGCCCAAGTGTCCCGAAACCGCGAAGTAATCCGCGCCGGCAAACTCGGTCGACGCGAGCGCTTGCTTCAGGACCTCCACGGGCCGGCCCAAGTGGGCATCCACTCGGGCGATGCGGGCATCACCGCGAATCGCCGCTACCTTCACGGTAAGGGCGCCGACGTTCACCCCCACGAAACACAGCGCAGTCGCCCCCGGGAGCGGCGATTCCAGGCAGGGAGCGGCTTTCTGGTTTATGCTCCAACCTAGCCCCGAAGCCGCCCGTTGTCCAAGATCGCGGTCCTAAAATTCTTTTCTGAACTCCGAAGATTTGGTCTCATGGGCCATGGACATCCGACTCAAGAGGGGCGGCGGCGATGACCGTATTCGACTGTGGCGCCTGGTCCAGCGGTGGTGGTCCCGGGGCGAGGTGGTGGTCTTGACCGTGGCGGCGGCCTTTCTTGCCTACGGACCTTGCCTGACCGGCGGCTTTGTCTGGGACGATGACGCGTGGACGACGAAATTGGCCGCGTTCTTCCAGGATAGCTCCGGTCTGCGGGCGATTTGGTCCTGGCCCACGCCCCTCCAGCAGTATTATCCGCTGACGGCCACGACCTTTTGGATGGATTACCAGTGTTGGGGTTTCTGGACCGTTCCCTACCACGTGGAAAATGTCCTGCTGCACTTGCTGGCGGCCTTTCTTTTTTGGAGATTATTGAAGCGGTTGGGCGCGCCGGGAGCGGGGTTGGCGGCGGTCATCCTGGCGTTGCATCCGTTGATGGTCGAGTCGGTGGCGTGGATCACGGAAAGAAAGAACACGCTGTCCCTGGTCCTTTTTCTCGGGGCGCTGCTGGCCTACGGCCGCTTCGCGAAGCTCTGGGCGGAGGAGGGGAAGCCAGGCTCCCCGGACGAGACTTCGTCCGACCCCGAACCCCAGCGCGGTTCGCGCCATTGGGGCGCCTGGTGGCGGGCGTGGTGGCTCTTCCTTGCCGCTTACCTGGCCAAGGCGACGACGTTCGGCTTTCCAGCGGTGGCGCTGCTTCTGTGCTGGTGGAAGCGGGGCCGGCTACGTTGGCGGGAAGACGCGCTGCCCGCGCTCCCGTTTTTCGCGGCGAGCCTCGGGTTGGGTTTGATGACGTCCTGGCTGGAACGAAACCACCTGGGCGCGCGGGGACCGGATTGGGAGATCCCCTTCGCGGAGCGTTGCGTCATCGCCGGACGCGCGCTCTGGTTCTATGTCGGCAAGCTCGTTTGCCCGGCGGACCTCTGCTTTATTTATCCGCGCTGGGGGTTGGGGGACCGCTCCCTGCTGCGATGGCTCTGGCCGGGAACGGCGCTCGGGGCGTTGGTGTTGCTTTGGTTGCTCCGCCGGCGGATCGGACGAGGACCTCTGACGGCCGCGCTGTTTTTCGTGGGGACGCTCTTCCCGCTGCTCGGGTTCATCAACGGCTATTTCATGCGCTACTCGTTTGTGTCGGATCACTGGGCCTACCTGCCGAGCCTCGGATTGATCGCTCTGGCGGCGGCGCTGGCGACGCGCTGCGCGCAGCGTCGCCGCTCCCTGGTCCGGGCTTTGGGCGGCGTGGCGCTGGCGGGGTTCGCGACGCTGACCTTCGCGCAGAGCGGCCTCTATAGCGACGCCGAGACGCTCTATCGGGTGACGCTGGCGAAAAATCCGGCGGCGGATCTGGCGCATAACAACCTCGGCCTGCTGCTCATGAGCGCGGGCCAAACGGAGGAAGCCATCTCGCACTTTCAACGCGCGGTCGAGCTTCGGCCCGCTTCCGCCCACGCCCATAACAACCTGGCCAACCTGCTGCGGTCCGCGGGACGCATCCGCGAGGCCGCGGAACATTACGAAGCCTCGTTAAAACTCGAACCCGACAACCTGAGCACGTGCAATAATCTCGCCATGCTGCTGGCGACCAGTTCGGATGCGGCCTTGAGAAATGGCCCCCGGGCGGTGGAACTGGCCCAACGCGCCAACCAGCTCGCCGGTGGCAAGAACCCCATCGTGCTCGGCACGCTGGCCGCCGCCTACGCGGAAACGGGCCGCTTTGGGGAGGCGGTCGCCACGGCTCGGACCGCGTTGGAATTGGCCTCAGGACGCCCCAACAGCTCATTGGCCCAATCCCTCCAAATGCAGATTGAGCGGTACGAATCCCGCTTGTCTTCCCGCGAGCCCAGTCCGTAGAGAGGACGCCCGCTGCTTAGCTATCAACAACGTTAGAAAATCCGCCCGGGTTCCCGCCGCCAATCGACGTGGCCGTAGTACCGCTTCTTCTAACGCGTTCCCAACCCGACTATTCGAAACTGGTCGCCGCGCCCACTTTGGAGGTCATCCACTTGTCAAACGCGGTTTGGTTTTCGACCACGAGGAAGCCTTGCGACATGGCGGAATGACTGTTGCCGCAGAGTTGGGCGCAGTTAATCTGGAACCGGCCTTCGCGCGTGGGGCGGAACCAAATGGGGATCCGCATTCCAGGGATCGCATCCTGCGTGAGTCGCATGGCAATCACCTTGAACGAATGAACCACATCCTTTGAGGAGATATAAAGTATGACGGGCTTGTATTCGCCGTTGGCCATCTTGACCAGCGGCACATGAATCTCGTTCAGAGTCTGGATGTCGTCCTTGCCCTGAGGGTCGTTGGGGTCGACGCCGAAAACGTTGGTGGGGGAAACCCAATTCATGTCCTGCTTGCCAAAGACTCCGTCCGGCCCCGGGTAGCGCGCGTTCCAGGCAAACTGCTGGGCGACAATCTGAATTTGAGTGGAATCGCTCTTGGCCGGAAACTTATCGACCGCTTTAGCCCACAACGGGATCGCCAAACCGAACAACAAAACCGCCTCGATGATAGCGACCGCCGCCTCGACGTAACTTGATGCGTGGCCCGTAACCCCGGTGTAGTCGGCCTTCGGATGACGTTCGCGGCGAAAGCGAACCAGCGCGACGCCAAAATAGATCAGCCAGCCGATGAACAGGACGATCATCAGGAGGTGCATGTAGATGACCAGCTCGTCCACCTGCTTGCCTTGCTCGGAGGCCAGCACGGGCAGACCCAGGAATTTACCAGTAAGCGCTAAAATGTTTTCCATCAGTGTTCCCTTCGTGTAACGGACGACCGACGCCCCAGCCGCCCGGAGTTCCCGGTCCGCCGCGGCGCTGGCGTATTTGATACCGGCCACGGCGCGCCGCGACTCGGGCAAGCGCGGGCGACTCCGCGCTTCGGGCCATCCCGGTGAGCCGGTTCAACCGCCAAAGCGAGCGCCGACGAATCGGAAGTTGGCGGTCCGGCCGCTGCCGCGGCAACGGACGCGGCTCGCCTGGCCAGCGAAACAAAACAGGCCGCGATGCCGCCCAGCACCAGCGCCACAACGACCAGCAGGCTGAGTATCCCCCAGTTCATCCCCGCGGCCATCGGGGAATCCGACTGTCCATAGCAGGCCGCGCAAGCCAGCGCCGAATGCGAGGGAAGACCCAGGGTCAAGAACAGCGCACCGGAAAATCCCCTCTTCATTGGCTGTTGACCTCTTTGAACTTCTTCAGAAAAAAGCGTTCATACGCTATCAGGCCAATCCCCGCGACCATCGAGCCGAGCCCGAACACCAAGTCGCCGGCCGCGCCGCCGGGAGATCGGTAATCCTTCAAACCCCACACCGCGCACCCGAAGGCCAGGGCGATCGCGGCGGTAACGAAAACCAGGTGAAACGATTTGAGTGACATAATCAGAGTCAATGGGTAACGGTAAACCGCGGGAGGTCGCTGAACGACGCTATGGTCAGGCACATGAGGCCAAGCGCAAAAATACCCGTGAACGCCAGGATGCCGTAGATCATCTTGCGCTCGGACATCAAGTGCATGAAATAGCACGCCACCAGGGAGGCCTTGGACACCGCAATCAGCAGCGCCACGCCGATGTTCACCTCCCGGTTGCCGAAGGGGATGTACGAAGCTCCCACCGTGACAAGGGTGCCGAACAACAGGGCGTAAAAGACAAAGAGATAACGGCGCACATGCCGCGCAAACTGCTCGGGGGTCTCGGAAGCGTGCTCAGATTTCATTATAGTAAATATAAAACAGGAAACAGAAAAATCCAGACCAGATCCACAAAATGCCAGAACAGTCCGGAGATCTCGACCCGATTGGTGAACCGTTCGGGATCGCGGCGCCAGAGCTTGCTGCCGGGACCCCAGAGAAATCCAATCACGAGCGCGCCGCCCAGCACATGCAGGGCGTGCAGCCCGGTGAGCGTGAAATAGATCGCCAGGTAGGTGTGGTGCCAGGGACCGTAGTTTTCCATGGTCTTGATCTGGGCGCGCTCGAGGCTGATTTCCTCGCGCGCGTGAGAAGCGCCGGCCGCGCGGAGATCGAACAACTCCTTCCGGTCGGTGACGAAGCGCCCATGAATCACCACTCGGTCCGCCTCCTGGCTGACGAGGTGACCGTCGGCGATCCGACCATCCGTGAGGGTGATCTCGTAGTGGGTGAATTTGTCGTGATACTCGTAGCTCTTGATGCACACGAAGGTCAAGGCCAGGAGGATGGTGCACGCGTGAAAGAACTTGAAACGGCCGAATTGATTCATCTTGCAGGACGCCCAGGCCATTACCGTCGTGATGCTGGAGGTGATCAGGACCAGGGTGTTGACCGTGCCGATCGGAATGTTCAACCACCCGTGCGGCCACAGGGCTTCGGCGGAGCCGACCCGCAAGAGAATATAGGCCGAGAAGAGGGCGCCAAACAACATCACTTCGGAAGCGAGAAACAGCCATACGCCGACCTTCGCGTTGTACAGGCCGGTGTCAGGCCGTGGTTGAACTGTGTAGGGAATGTCCATAGAGGGGGTAGGTGGTGTGCTCGCGGGGATCAGTTCGGCTGGTTTTGCGGGGTGAAATCCGTGGCGTGTCCGGGCGCGCTGTATTCATAAGGTCCCCGGAAAACCGTGGGCGGATGAGCGAAATTTCCGTGCGGCGGCGGCGTGGGCGTCTGCCATTCCAAGGTCGTCGACTGCCACGGATTGTCCGATCCGGCGCTCCGCCCGTGGCGAATGCTCCAGAAGAAGTTGATGATGAAGGGGACTTGCACCAACCCGAGACCGACGGCGGCCCAGAGGATGTAAGTGTGCAGGCTCAGGATCACCGGCGCCAGCCCGCCAATTGCCTCGGGCGTTCGGGCCTGGGAATAATTGGCCCCGCCGTCCGCCATCCGCCGCAGCATCCCCGCCATCCCTTGGGCGAACATGGGCTGAAAGATCAGGTTCATGAAGATAAACGACCCCCAGAAATGGACCTTGCCCCAGAACTCGTTCATCATTCGTCCGGTCACCTTGGGATACCAGTAGTACAAGCCGGCGAAGATGGCGAAAATTGTCCCCGGCGCCACGATGTAGTGGAAATGGGCGATGACATAATAGGTGTCGTGCAGGTGCAGGTCCGCGTAACTGAGCCCCAGGGGAAGACCGGTCAAGCCGCCCAGGCCGAACATCGGCAAGAACGCCATCACGAAGAGCATCGGCGTGTTGAAACGTATCGAACCGCCCCAGAGCGAAACGAGCAGGCAAGTGAGAATGATCACGGACGGGATCGAAATGAGCATCGTGGTGGTTTGGAAAAAGGTCGAGATCTTCGTCCCCATGCCGGTCATATACATGTGGTGCGCCCAGACAATGAACGAGAGGAAGCCGATGCTCAAGGCGGCGTACACCAGCGAACGATAGCCCCAGAGCGGCTTGCGAGTGTTGTTGGCGATAATCTCGGCGACGATGCCCATGGCCGGCAAAATCAAGACATAGACCTCCGGATGAGCCAGGAACCAGAACAAGTGCTGCCATAGCAGCGGGCTTCCCCCGCCGCTGACATGCCCCGCGACGCCTTCGACTGCCAGTCCGGTCGGCAGGAAAAAGCTGGTGTGGGCCACCTTATCCATGAGTTGCATCACGCCCGCCGCTTCGAGCGGCGGAAAGGCCAGCAACAAAAGGAAACCGGTCACGAACTGCGCCCATACAAAAAAGGGCAACCGCATCCAGGTCATGCCCGGGGCGCGCAATTGTATGACCGTGGCGATGAAGTTCACCGCCCCGAGCAAGGAGGAGGTGATCAAGAAGATCATCCCGACCAACCAGAAGACCTGGCCATCCGTCTGAATAATCACCGAGAGCGGCGGATAGGAAGTCCAACCCGCCTGCGCGGCTCCGCCGGGGATGAAGAAGCTCACGAACATGATCAATCCCCCCACCACGTAAAACTGGTAGCTCGCCATGTTGATCCGGGGAAACGCCATGTCGGGGGCGCCGATCTGGAGGGGCACCAGGTAGTTGCCAAATGCCCCGAAAGCCAGCGGCACGATCGCCAGGAAGACCATGATTGTCCCGTGCATCGCGCCGAACGAATTGTAGAGATCGGAGGAAATGGCCCCCCGGGAGGCCACCGAGCCTAAGACTCTCTCCAGCAGGGGACCGACCACCGGCACCGGTTGATTGGGATGGGCGATCTGCCAGCGCATGATCACCATCAAGAAAAAGCCGAACAACAAGAAAGAGAGCGAGGTCAGCCCGTATTGAACTCCGATCACTTTGTGGTCGGTCGAAAAAATATAGGATCGCCAAAATCCCAGCGCCTCCTCATCGTGAGACGAATGGGAGTGGGGATGGGCGCTGCTGGGACTGGCGGTTGGGGTCGCGGTATGCATCGGTGGACTTCGGTTTTAGTTCAGGTTCATTGTGAGGGCGTGAGCTTCCTTAGACGGCGGAGCCGCAGGCCTTGGCGCGGGCCTCTTGGCAGTCCCACAAACTTGATTGGTTCACAGCGGGTTTTGGCATTCTCGGATTCCTAATGACCGGCCTTGTCGAGGACCATCACCGCCAGCATCAGCGGCAAGTAAAGGATGGAAGCATAGAAAAGCCCCCGGGCGCGGTGGACGCTGAGATCGCGGGCGAACTGGATCGCGAACCAAACAAAACTCCCGCCCAGGATCAGGGCGCCCGCGCAATAGACCCCGCCGGCCAAATGGAGCCAGAAGGGACATAAGCTTACCAGCCAGAGCGCCAGAGCGTTTCCGAGCGCCTGCCGGCTGGTGCGGCGCCCTTCCGGGTCGACCCCAGGCAGCATCTTGAATCCGGCCTTGGCATATTCGTCCCGGTAAATCCAGGCGATGGCGAGAAAGTGGGGCAATTGCCACAGCGCCTGGATGCCGAACAAGGCAAGGGCCTCGACCCCCAATTCTCCTCGCGCCGCAGTCCAGCCGATGACCGGAGGCAACGCCCCGGGAATGGCCCCCACGGCGGTGTTGAGCCAGGTCACGCGCTTGAGCGGGGTATAGATGAACACATACAAAACGAACGTGGCCGCTCCTACGAGGCTGGTCATGACATTCACGGCCGCAGCCAAATAGCCAACTCCCGCCAGGCCGCACAGGGCGCCGACCACTAACACCGTTTGAGGTTGAAGCCGGCCTGAAGGCAGCGGCCGGTCTCGCGTGCGGCGCATGCGCGCGTCGTGATCCCGTTCCAGAAACTGGTTCAACGCCGAACCGCCGCAGGCCACCAGTCCGGTCCCCACCAGGGTATGCATCAACAAGACCCAATCCACTCGCCCCCGCAGGCCGATGTAAAAACCGACCATCGTGGTCAGCAAGACCAGTGAGGTCAGCCGCGCCTTGAAGAGGTCCGCATAGACAGCGAGCCAGCTTCTCTCGGCCGGAATGGCCAGTGATTGTGTAATTGCTTTCATGATTCCATTTCCGATGTTCGCTGTGTCAAAGGGGAGAACCTTCCCGGCTTGAGCCGGTCTTGAACCGCAACTTCCGACAGGGAAATCACAGGCTCTGGCTTCCCCCGCTGCGGTTCCACGCTAGCCTGGGAACTGGAGGCGGCCGGGTAACGCGATGCTGTCCAGCACAGCAGTCCCCCCGTGGCGAGGGACAAAGCGCCCGCCAGCACATGGGCAGTGGCCAAGTCGGCGGCCTTGTTCGACCAAATCGTGGCCGCTCCTAATAAGGCCTGACCCAGAATAAGCCCGAACCAAAACAGGGCCATTCTGCTAAGGCGATGGCGAGCCCCAAACCTTCGCCAAGCTCCCCACGCGCCCGCTCCCACCACCACCGCAATCGTCAACGCCACCAACCGGTGGGCCATTTGCAAGGCGATCTGGAAAGCGGTAATCGGGTTCATTGACTCCATCTCCACCCGTCGTTGATTATAACCGGCGACAGCGCCCGCATCCATCGATGGCCATACTTTGCCGTAAGCCAACGGAAAATCGGGAATCGCCAGCCCGGCGTGCTGATGCCGCATGGTCGCTCCCAGCGCGAGTTGGACCAGGATTAGGAAGGAGCCCGCCGCAAACAAGGCCAGGAACGCTTTGGGAACCGCCCCGGGATGGACCGACCCTGGGGTCGGCGCGGGAGTCCGCAGAGGGTTGGTAAGCAATCCTGCCAGGCAGACCATCACGAAAAACAGTTGCGCCAGCACCGCGTGAAAAATGCCGATTTGGTCTTTAAAAAGCACTACCCGCAAGCCCCCGAGCACTCCTTGCAGCACTACGGCGACAACCGCCGCCAACCCCAACCGCCGCAACCCCTTTGAACTGGGCTCGCATCGTGGCCAGGCCAAGCTCGCGCCCAAAAGCGCTAATCCGCTCAACCCCGCGACCAAAGCGTCGGTCCATCGCGCGGGCCAGCCGAGACAAACCCCCAGCCCCAGCGCCGCCAGTAAACCCCCGGTCGCGCGCATGAACCGCCGGGCTGGCCGGCCGTGAAGCCAGAGGGCCAGGATGCACGTCATCAAGCCAACGGCCGAGGCCGCCAAACGATGCGTGTGCTCATAGAAAATGCCTCCGACCCACTGGGACACCGGGAAGAAGAACATGTTGTAGCCATAGGTGTTGGGCCAGTCAGGCACCGCCATCCCGACGCCATGACTGGTCACTAATCCGCCCAGGCCGAGCAACCCGAGCGTCGCGCCCGCGGTGGCGAGGGCGAAGCGGTGCAAGGCGGGATTGGGTGCGGGGTTCAAAAGGAGGGGGATAAATTGAGATTGAGACTCAGTCTCATGTTAGCGTCAAAAAAAACCGCCGGTGAATCCAGCACCAGCAAATCCCCTCGGCGCCGGCCTCCGGCCTCGATCCTTCCGTCGGGATGCGCGCGTCTGAATGCTGGCGCCATTAGGCTGTTCAGCCCGACAAAACTGTTCCGCCGACTGGGAAGCCGGCGGAACAGCAGATCGGAAGGCTGGCGGATCATTCGGATTAAGTCGCAAATGGGTTCGTGCCGCGCGCCTACTTGATCTCCAGCTCAAAATCAACCTTGGTCGGCTCGCCCGCTTTGACTTCGACTTCCTGCTTGACGGTACCCGCCTTGCGGTGGGAGGCCTTAATGGTGTATTTGCCCGCGGGCACATTGGCGATCTTGAAAGTTCCGTCTTTGGCGGACAAGGCGAAATAGGGATGGTCGAAGACGCTGACCCACGCGAACATCCAGGGATGAACGTCGCACTTGAATTTCAAAAACATCTCCGGTTTGGCAAAGCTGAGCGTTAAATCGGCGCTGCCAGGCATCTGCGCTTCGTTCTTCTCCGCGTTGCCCGACGTGCCCGAGGGCTGGTCGTGAACGTTGTGCAGCACGGGGTCCGAGTTCTTGACCAGGATCTTCTGGTCGGTCTGCACGGCCATGATTTGCGGCACATAGGTGCAATTCTTTTGGTCCAGGACGGCCGGCTCGGCGGACGCCCCGGTGGACTTGCCGCTCAACCCTTCGACTGAAATGACGACGTCGCCTAATTCGCCTCCGGCGCCCACCACGTAGAAGCGAGTGGTCGGGGTCTCCGGCTGGAGTTTGCTGCAATCGGCATTCTCCTTGAAAGGCGTGATGACCTTCTCCGCGGGAGGAGCGCCTTTAAGTTTGACGGTGCCGGTAATGTCGCCAGCCGAAACGAGTTGCGCGGCCGCAGCCAACATTGCCAGAGTTAAGCTTATCGTTGTTTTATTCATAAATTCATTTTCGGGACTCAAAAAAGCCGGTCCATAATCGCACTTGACCTCGGATCGCGCAAGCAGTTTGACATTGCGCCGTTTGAAGCTATCCGACCCTTCACATTACTCCAGTTCACCAGGTTGGCAAGCGACAGCGGCAGAGGACTGGGACAGAAAGATTTAAGACAGAAAAATGGGAATGAAAACCCTGGAAGGGGAATCTCCGAGATTCCCACGTTCCGTTTTTCTGTCCCCAGTTTTTCTGTTTCCGTCTTTTCCGCTTCCTGCTTTGAGGAGATGCCGTCTGGTTGGCATCTGGCGAGAGCGGAGGCCGGCCGGTATCCCCGGCCGGTATCCCCGACCCCTACGTGTTGGGTTACCCGTTCAAGGTCCAGCCCTCGCGGTAAGTGCGGCGCAGCAGTTGATCGGCCTCCGGACTGTCGGTGACGCGGCCGGCCGTGCCGTCGTAGCTGATCTTCTTGCCGACACGGTAGGAAACGAGTCCGAGCAACATCATCTCGATCATTTTGGAGCCATAATCGAAATTGCAGGCGGTCTTGAGATTTCCCTTGCAGGCGTTGATCCACTGCCGTTGAAAACTGCCAAGAGGCGGGAGCAAGTTTTCCTTTGCCCGCGGCTTGTAGTAGGTCATGTCGCCCTGCTTGCCCGGCAGGAGGACCCGCGAGGTAAAGTCGGCCACCAGCGCGCCATTGCTGCCCTCGAAAATAGCGCCGTGATCGATGTTGTGCAGATTCACATACCGGATCGGCGACTCGGGCATGGCGCCGCCTTGGTACCAGCCGACGCGGATGGCGGAGCGCCAGTCATTGGCGGGAATGTCGAAGTGGGTCTCCAATTTGACGGGCGACACGTCGGGGTTGAAGGGATCGCCCTTGCCTTCGGCCGAGGTCGGCAGGTCGGCATCAATCGCGTTCCAGGCCAGGTCCATGGTATGGCTCCCCATATCGCCCACCTGGCCGCTGCCGAAGTCCCAGTACATGTTCCACGAAAGGCAATTCATCCCGGAACCGCCGGCGAAATAGCCGGGGTTGTAAGGATGATAGGGAGACGGACCAAGCCACAGGTCGTAGTGCAAATAAGAAGGAGGATCGCCTCCCGCGGGGAGGTAGCCGGGGCGGGGGAGCTTGCGATCGCCCCAGGCGCTTACCTCCTCGAGCTTTCCGATGGCGCCGTCCAGGATCAACTCCCGCACCCGGTTGAAGTTCTCATACTCATGGCGCTGGGTGCCCACCTGGGTTGCCAGTTTGTCCTTGTTCTTCAAATAGGTCGCCCGCACCACGCGCGCCTCTTCGACGCTGTTGGCCAGCGGCTTTTCGCAGTAAACGTGCTTGCCGCGGTTCATAGACCAATTGGCCACAAACGCGTGCGTATGGTCCAGCGTGCAGCAAATGACCGCGTCGATATCCTTCTGATCGATGCATTTGCGCCAGTCCACGTACGTTTTGGCATCGGGCCACTTTTTGGCGGCGCCCGCCAGGTGCTGCTCGTTCACATCGCAGAGGGCGACGACGTTCTCCACCGAGATGCCGTCGTAGTGGGCCTCGCCCCGGCCCCAGGTGCCGAGGAGGGCGATGTTGAGTTTATTGCTCGGCGCATTCGCCCCGAAAAGGCGAGTTTCGGGCAGAATCAAACCGGCGGCGCCGGTGAAGGCCATGGTGCGGAGGAATTGGCGTCTTTTCATATGGAGTGGGATTGCTTGTCCCTTCTGTTTCGTTGGGTGAGGTTAAGGAAGTAATGGACGACCCGCAGACTCATGAGCGGACGCTCCTGAATCGCTTCATCCCGCCCGCGTGGCAACAAGTTGCCTTCGAGCCTGCCCGCCGCGAGAGTAAACAGCTTCTCAGCCGGGTTCATCGGGCGAGTGTGACCGCTAGCGGGGGCTTCGTCAAGACCCTGGATGGCGCGCCCTTCAGGGGCTGCGAGAAAACCGTCGCCCTGCTCCTCGATCGCGGCGCGAACATCGACGCCGACAACGGTCTGGGGATGACGCCCCTCAGGTTAAGCCGAGCCCAATGCTCTTGCCGGATTTCGAGGTGGACCAACGGAACGGAAGATTCTGCGAGTCGCCGGATACCACCACCGCGACATACTGGCGCAATTCTTCCAACGAGATCGGTTTGATCAGCACCGCGTCCACCGGGTTTTCCGGCCCGGCCAGTTTCCACGGCATTCCGGTGATCATGATCACGCGTTGCGACGGCACGAGACATTTGATGGTCCGGGCCAGTTCGTCGCCCTTCATGTCCGGCATTTCATAGTCGGTGATTACCAGGTCGAAGTCACCCGGCGCGTACAGCCGGCAAGCCTCGTTGCCGTTGGCCGCTTCGGTCACGATATGTTTATCCAGGCCGAGCAGCAGTCTGAGAACCCTCCTGGCCGCGGGTTCGTCATCCACCAGGAGAATGCGCTTGCCAATTACCCGTTTCGAATCCATGACGCCCCCACTATGACACACGCAGCATCGGGAGTTAAATCGGGCCTACCCCTGAAATCCCCCCGGGGTTTCCCCGGGGCCGGCCAAACCGCGAATTGACCTCTGACCTAATCGTACAAGCCAACATTGCCGACTTCGCTGGCAGTAATGACGAACCAAAGTAGTTTTGCCGCATTGTCGCGGGCCAAGCGGCGCGACGACGGGCGCCCGCCTCGGAGCGCGTAGCAATTCATCCATTACTTGGGGACCCTGAGGCCCTTCATATTCGATTTGCCTGCCAGCGCCGAGGCTGCAATGATGATCTCGATATGGTATCCGATCGTAGATTTGGGATGGGTTGGTTGGCGCTGCTGGCTTTGAGTGGCTGGCTGGCGGCCAGCTGCCGTTCTCCTCAGGGGCCTAACCCCGAGAGCGCGGCGTCGGTGGCCGTGGCGGGCCATACCGCCCTGGAGACGGCCCACACCGTCTCGGAGATCTTCCAAAAGGCCGGCTACGCGCCGGTCCCGCAGGCGCAAAACAGCGATTTCAAGCTGGTCTTCGATAAACCTGGCACCGGGACGGACACCGTGCTCTATGGCGACTGGGCCGGAAAGAAGGTCTGGTACCGGGCCAAAGTTCGTCTGGCGCTGAGCGAAGGCGAGTTGGTGATTGTGAGTTGCGACGCCTTCCGCGTCCTCGACCACGGCGACGGTCATTTCGAGTCGGAGCACAAGTTGTCGCACTTCAAAAGCAGCCGCTACCAGGAGCTGCTCGACCAGGTCAAGGCGCGCCTGAAATGACACGGACGACCCTTCTCGCCGGTTGATACTTCGGTTTTTTTGATACCATCGCGGACGATCGTTATGGCGGACAACAATAAACACGTTTACGACGAGAGCAAAATCAAGACCCTCTCCTCCCTGGAACATATTCGGTTGCGGACCGGCATGTACATCGGGCGGATCGGCGATGGGTCCCATTACGACGACGGCTGCTACATCCTATTGAAGGAAGTCATCGATAACGCCATCGACGAGTTCATCATGGGCGCGGGAAAAGAAGTCCAGATCGGCGTCCAGGAAAAGGAAGTCACCGTCCGCGATTTCGGCCGCGGCATCCCCTTGGGCAAGGTGGTGGAATGCGTCTCCCAGATCAATACGGGGGCCAAGTACAACGACGATGTCTTTCAATTCAGCGTCGGCCTCAACGGTGTCGGCACCAAGGCCGTCAACGCCCTCTCCCGCGAGTTCGTCGTTCGCAGCCACCGTGGGGGCGAGTTCGTCGAAGCGTGGTTCAAGCAGGGCAAACTCAAGGGCGAAAAGAAAGGCCAAACCCCCGAACCGGACGGCACTCTCATCCGGTTCCAACCGGACCCGGAGATCTTTAAGGTCTTCCAATATCTGCCGGACCACGTGGAACGGCGGCTGCGCCACTATTCTTACCTGAACAGCGGGCTCAAGCTGATCTTCAACGGCAAGGTCTTTCAATCGCGCAACGGCCTGCTCGACCTCGTCCTGGAGGATCTCCAAGGCGACGGGAGCGAACCGATCTATCCGCCCCTCCATTATGCGGAGAAGACGCTCGAGTTCTGCTTCACGCATAGCAACAGCCGTTTTGGCGAGACCTTTTACTCGTTCGTCAACGGCCAATATACCAGCGACGGCGGCACGCACCTGAGCGCGTTTCGGGAGGGTCTGCTCAAGGCGGTCAACGAGCATGCGCATGAAAAATTTGAGGGCGACGACGTCCGCGAAAGCATGATCGGCGCGGTCGCCATCCGCCTCAAGGACCCGGTCTTCGAGTCGCAGACCAAGAACAAGCTGGGCAATACCGAAATCCGCACCGACCTGGTTAACCGCGTCCGCGAGGAATTGCTCCAGTTCTTTAATCGCAACAAAGAGATTGCTGAGAAGATCGTCAGCAAGGTTCAGGACACCCGCCAACTCCGCAAGGAGCTGCAAGAGGTCAAAAAGCTCGCCCGCGAACGGGCCAAGGCCACCAGTATTCGCATTCCCCAACTCAAGGATTGCAAAGTTCATTTCGACAAAGCCAAGGGGAAGGGCAAGGGCACGATGATCTTCCTCACCGAAGGCCAGTCCGCGGCCGGCTCCATCGTGAGCTGCCGGGATGTCGCCCTGCAGGCCATCTTTGTCCTGAAGGGCAAGCCGCTCAACGTCTGGGACCTCAAGCGGGACGTGGTCTATAAAAATGACGAGCTTTACAACCTGATGCGCAGCCTCGATATCGAGGACAATATCGAAGGCCTCCGCTATGACAAGGTCATCCTCGCCACCGACGCGGACGTTGATGGCCTCCACATCCGCAACTTGCTGATCACCTATTTCTACCGGTTTTTTGACCAACTGGTCCACGACGGCCACCTGTGGGTGCTGGAGACGCCCTTGTTTCGCGCCCGCAACAAGCACGAGACCATCTATTGCTATTCCGAGACGGAGCGCGATCGAGCGTCCGAGAAACTCGGCAAGAGCTGCGAAATAACGCGGTTCAAGGGATTGGGCGAAATTTCCCCGGCCGAGTTCAAGCAGTTTATTGGCAAGGAAATGCGCCTCAGCCAAGTTGAATACGCGGCGAAACCGGAGGCGGCCGGAATACTCACTTTTTATATGGGCAAGAACACGCCTGACCGGAAGGATTACATCATGGAACACCTCGTGGTGCCGGTGGAAGAATGACCGAGCCAAATCCCATGCCCGAAGATCCCAATCCCAATCCTAGCCAGCCGGAACTACCGATCCCGCAGCCACCCTCGGACGGCCCGGAAGCCGCCAAGCCCCCCGTCGCTGGCGAAGGTCCTGTCGCCTCGGGCTCGCCGCCGGCCCCCAACGGCAACGGCAAGACTCACGTCCAGGCCGAGGAGGTGGCGCTGGCCCCCGCCCACCCGTTTTCCCCCGCGAATCGCGACCTCGCCATCCACCGCCGCGTGGATCGCAGTTTTCTGGACTACGCTTCCTATGTCATTCGCGACCGGGCCATACCGAAGCTTAACGATGGCCTCAAACCGGTCCAGCGCCGCATTCTCTGGGCGATGCACGAGTCCGATGACGGACGGTTCACCAAGGTGGCCAACGTCATGGGCGACACCACCAAGTATCACCCGCACGGGGACGCCTCCATCGGCGATGCCTTGGTCGTGCTGGCCAACAAGCGCTACCTCATCGAGCGCCAGGGTAACTACGGCAACACCTACACCGGCGACCCCGCGGCGGCTCCTCGCTATATCGAATGTCGCCTCACTGAACTGGCTCGCACCGAGATGTTCAATGACGAGTTGACGGAGTTCGTCCCCAGTTATGACGGTCGCAAGAAAGAGCCCGTCGCCCTGCCCAGCAAGCTGCCCCTGCTCCTCATGCTCGGGACCGAGGGCATCGCCGTTGGGATGTCCGCCCGCATCCTGCCCCATAATTTCCCCGAGCTAATCCAGGCCCAGATCGCCATCCTGAAGAACCAGCCGTTCAAATGCCTGCCTGATTTCCTAACCGGCGGCCTCATGGACGCGCGGGAGTACAAAGAGGGCGCCGGCCAGATCAAGGTTCGCGCCAAGCTCAAGGTCAAAGACGAATCCACCGTCGTCATCAAGGAGATCCCGCCGACGACCACGACGGAATCGCTGACCGCCTCGATCGAAGACGCCTCGCGCAAGGGTAAGATCAAGGTCAAGAGCATCAACGACTTCACCGCGGAAGACGTCGAGATTGAAATCAAGGCTCCGAACGGCGTCAGCGCCGACCAGTTGGCCGATGCGCTGTTCGCCTTCACCGATTGCGAAGTCACCATCGCCAGCCGCATCATCGTTATCAAAGACAACCGGCCCGTCGAGATGACGGTTCCCGAGATCCTGCGCGCGAACACCGCTCAACTGGTCGATCTGCTCAAACGCGAATTGGAGCTCAAAGCGGCCCAACTCCAGGAAGACCTCCACTACCGCACCCTCGAACGCATCTTCATCGAGGAGCGCATCTACAAGCGCATCGAGCAGTGCAAGACCAACGAAGCCGTGGTCGCGGCCGTTTATGAAGGCTTCAAGCCCTTCCGCAAGGAGCTGATCCGCGACCTCTCCGACCCCGACGTCGATCGTCTCCTGACGGTGCGCATCAGGCGGATCTCCCTCTTCGACATCAACAAGCATCGGGAAGAGATGGAAGCGTTGAAGGGCGACCTGGCGGAGACCCGGAAGCACCTTAAGAATCTCACCAAGTACGTTATCGCCCATCTCGAGGAATTGCTCGCCAAATACGGTCCGCTTTATCCGCGGCTCACCAAATCCAGCCGTTACGACGAAGTGGACGCCAAAGAAGTCGCCTTCAAGGCCTTCAAGGTGGCTTACGACTCTGAGTCGGGCTATGTCGGCTTCAAAGTCGCCGGGGAAGAGTTCCGGTTGGATTGCACCAAATTCGACAAGCTCCTCATGGTCTTCCGCGATGGCCACTACCAGGTTGTCGAGCTGCCCGAGAAGCTCTTTGTCGGCCCCGACCTGATCTACTGCGGGTTGCCGGAACGCGACCGGGTCTTTACGCTGGCCTACGCGAACCGTGAAGCGACGTTCCTCAAGCGCTTCACCTTTGGCGGGACCATCCTCGCCAAGATCTATCACTGTATCCCGCCCAAGTCCCGGATTTTGTTTTTCGAACCTGACACGCCGGCGCAGTTGTTCATCAAGTACAAACCCGCCGCGTATCAGAAGATCAACCAACAAACCTGCGTCCCCGGGGAGATCGAAGTGAAGACGGCCAAAACCATCGGGCGGCAGGTCTCCATTAAGGACGTGAGCTCGGTCAACAGCAAACCGCCGCGCGGCTGGGATCACGAGGCGCCGACCACCAAGCTGCCATTCACATGAGGGTTTTTGGCTTAACCGGCGGCATGGGCATGGGCAAGTCCGCCGCCGTGCAACTCTTGCGCGACCGGGGCGTGGCGGTGGTGGACACCGATGATTTGGCCCGGTTGGTGGTCGAACCCGGCCAACCCGCGCTGGTCCGCGTGATCGAGCGATTTGGCCCGGGTATCGCCGCCCCGAACGGCGGCTTGCGCCGGCCGGAATTAGCCCGGTTGGTGTTTTCCGACCCGGCCGCCCGCAAAGACCTCGAAGCCATCCTTCATCCGGCGATTCGCGATCTCTGGAAGGCCCAGTTGGCCGCGTGGCGCGAACCATCCCGTCTCTCGGCCGTCGTGGTGATCCCGCTCCTCTTCGAAACCGGCGCCGAGGCGGATCTGGACGCCACCATCTGCGTCGCCTGCTCCGAAACCACCCAGCGTGAACGCCTGTTGGCCCGCGGTTGGTCTCCGGAGCATATCGAGCAACGCCTCCGCGCCCAGTTGTCCATCGAGCAAAAGGTGTCCCGCGCCGATTACGTGATCTGGACCGAAGGCAGCCTCGAAGTGCATGCCGCCCAACTGGCCAAAGTCGTGCCCTGACCTTGATAAGCTTCCTTACTTTGAGGGGATTTCCCGCGGCGTCGGCGAGGGTGTGCCGCCAAACGCACATTTTCAATGGCGCTTTCCAGGGCATACTAATCCTCAGATAGAATCAACCGAACGATGAACAAACAGGTTGCAATTCATCGCTCCATCCATACTCTGTCGGGTTTGACTAACTAGATCGATGCGGCAGTTCATTACGATCGCTACCAATGCGTTTATGGAACTGGTTCGGCAGCCGGTATTCCTGCTGCTGATGACCAGTTCCGCTGTATTTGAGGTCTTCCTGGCCACGCCTTATTACTTCGCCTTTGGGGACGAGCCGAAGCTCGTAAAGAACAGCACGCTCGCGGTGATCCTGTTGGCGGGCTTGCTGGGCGCGGTGCTCAGCGCCTCAGCCTCGCTGGCGCGGGAAATCCGGGGGGGGACGGCGTTGGCGGTGCTCTCCAAGCCGGTGGGCCGGGCGCAGTTTCTGTTAGCCAAGTACGCGGGCTTGGCGGTCGCGCTGGCGCTGTTGACCTACGTCAACCTGGTAGCGGCGCTCCTGGCCAGTCGCATGGCCTTTGATGCTTACGGATCGACCGACTTGTTCGCGCTCGGCATTTTCGTGGGGGGCATCGTCCTGGCCTACTTGCTTGGCGGTTTCAGCAATTTCTTCCTCCGCCGGCCGTTCGTGTCGGACGCGGTGCTCTGTCTGATCGTGATGGTGAGCGTAGCCTTTGTGGTGATCAGTTTTTTCAACAAGGAAGGGGAGGCGCAAGCCTTCGCTACCGGCGTGGACTGGCAGATGGCGCCTGCGGCGATCCTCATCCTGTTCGCCATTTGGATTCTCGCCGGCCTGGCGCTGGCGTGTTCGACCCGCCTGGACATGATTCCGACCATGGCGGTCTGTTCCGCCTTGTTCCTGGCGGGGATCATGTCGGATTACTTTTTTGGTCGGCGCGCCGACCCGGTGTGGCGCTATGACCTCAAGGAGGAATCCTCGAGCCGGCGCTGGAACGAGAACCAAAAGGCGCTGCTCAAAGAGATGGCCAACAAGTACGATAAGGACGGCAACGGGGCCGTCGACCCGGCGGAACGCTTGCGGTTGAGTCCGGAGGATAAGGCGCGGATGGCGCGGGCCGGGATGGGCGGTTCCTGGTGGGCTTCGGTGCTTTACACCGTGACGCCTAATTGGCAACTTTTTTGGATAGCCGACGCCCTGGAAGCCGGGAAGAACACTTTTCACTGGGGCTACGTGAGCAAGGCCTTTGCCTATGCCGCGGCCTATGTCGGCGCGGCGTTGGCGCTCGCGGTCCTCCTGTTTGAGGAGCGTGAGCTGAGTTGAGCCGTTCGCCCGTTTTCGGGGCGCAGCCGCGGAGCGAGCCGATCGAATAGACCGGGCGAACTGAACCAAACAACATAATGGAACGAAGCACACAGAAGAATGGACTGGTCAACTTCCTGACCCTGCTGGTGGTGGGAGTGGCCGGGTTTGCGGTCGCGCGGAGCAGCGGTTCTCTGGGCGGCCAGGTGGCGGCTCTTTTCCTTGGCATGGGCCTGTTGGTCGCGTTGGTGAGTTGGTTCCAGATGCGACTGGAGGAAAACGAGCGGGTCGAGCGGCTCGAACTGGAGGAGTTGGCCAAATGCCACAGCGCCACGGCCATGTTTGACGCGAAGGATTCCGAGGTCTTCCCCGCCCAGCGCGCCCGCGAGCAGTTCGAACGCTTCTTCGTGCCGGGTTTTTCGGCGCTCCTCTTTCTCATTCAAGCCGGCGGCGCGTGGTTTCTCTGGCATTGGTTGTCCAACCCCGCGACGGCGGTCGCGATTCGGAATCCCAGCACCGCCCTGGCTCTCTTCGGCGCTTTCACGCTGGTGCTGTTTTTGCTGGGCCGTTTTTCGGCCACTTACGCCCGGCTGCGGAATGATCGCCTCCTCCGGCCTGGCGCCAGCCATTTGCTGCTGGACGCCTTCCTTTGCCTCGCGGTGTCTATTGACCTGGGCATCGTATGGTCGGGCTCGCCGAAAGCGGACGCCTACGTGGCTTTCGGGTTGTGCGCCCTCCTGGTGTTGATTGCGGTTGAAACCCTCGTCGCCCTGGTCCTGGAAATCTATCGTCCCCGGGTCAAAGGGAAGGTGGAGCGTCCGCTCTACGACAGCCGCCTGGTGGGGCTGCTCAGTCAGCCCGAAGGGCTGATTACCACCGCCGCCCAGGCCCTGGACTATCAATTCGGATTCAAGGTCTCGGAGACGTGGTTCTACCACTTGTTCTTCGAGCGCGCCCTCAAGTGGCTCCTGCTGCTCCAGGCCGCGGCGGTCGTCCTCTCAACCTGTTTCGTGTTCGTTGACGCCGGCGAACAGGCCTTGCTCGAGCGCTGGGGAAGACCGGTCCCCGACCGGACGCTGCTCAACCCGGGCGTTCATGCGAAATGGCCATGGCCCATCGACAAGGCCTACATTTCTCGCACCGAGCAGATTCAAACCATCGAGGTGGGATTTACTCCGCAGGAGGGCAAGGAAGAGGAGACCGTGGTGCTTTGGACCAAGGCGCACACCAAGGAAGACAACCTGCTGGTCGCCAACCGCGAACCCGCCGTTGAAGAGACTGCCGCCCCCAATACGGCCGCGGCCAAACGCACGCCGCCCGTCAGCTTCGTCACCGGCAGCATCCCGATCGAGTTTCAGATCACCAACCTTGTGGCTTGGGCCTACAACAACGGTGACGCCATGGCCCTGCTCAAACACGTCGCCACCCGCGAGGTGGTGCTTTACTGCCTGAGCGCGGACATGAACGAGCTGATGTCCTCCGGCCGTTTGGAAGCCTCGCGCGCTCTGGCCGAGCGCATCCAGGTTGCCGCCGATGCGCGCGGGCTCGGCGCCCGCATCCTCGCGGTCGGCCTCCAGGACCTCCATCCGCCAGTCAAGGTAGCGGAGGATTACGAAAAGGTCATCGCCGCCACGCAGACGCGCCAGGCGAAAATCCTCAATGCGATGGCCGAACAGATCCGCACCAACGCCTTGGCCAGCGGGCAGGCGGCCACCGTGGTCAACCGAGCGCAGTCCGACCGCATCGCGCGCGAGGCCGGTGCCCGGGCGCAAGCCGCCCTGTTCACCAACCAGATCCCCGCCTTCCAGGCCGCTCCGGCGGTTTATGCCCAGCGCGCTTATCTCCAGACCTTCGCTCGCGCCACCGCCAACGCCCGGAAATACGTGATGCTTACCACCAATACTCACGACGTGCTTATTTTCGACCTCGAGGAAAAGATCCGGCGGGACCTCCTCGGAGATCTTGACGTGCCCGCGCCCAAACCTACCAAGTAATTTGTCATGAAACGTAATCCATTCAGCCTGTTCATTGGACTCCTGATCCTTGTTATTTTCGGCTTCCTGTTGTTCTCCTTTCAGGTTCGCCAATCGGAGGTCGCCGTGGTGACAACCTTCGGCCGACCTACGCGCCCCATCACTGAGCCCGGGCTGCACGGCAAATGGCCGCCGCCCATTCAAAGGGTGTATAAATTTGATCAGCGGATGCAGAATTTCGAGGACCGTGTCACCGAAGGCCAGACCCGGGAGCGTTTTAACGTCCTGACCTCCGTCTATGTGGGCTGGCGCATCACCGACCCTGCCGCCTTTCTGCCCAAGTTCGCCGGCAGCGCCAACCCCATCGCCGAGGCCGAACGGAAACTCGACGAGCGCCTGGGCAACATCAAGAGCGCAGTCGTCGGCAAACACTCGCTCTCCGATTTTATTTCGGTCAGTGACAGCGGCACCAACCTTGCCGGCATCGAGGGCGAAATCCTGCGCGCCATTCAATCCGAAGTCAGCTCCAATAACTGGGGCCTCGAAGTCGCCTTCCTGGGGCTCAAGCGGCTCCAACTGCCCGAAAGCGTTAGCAAGGCCGTCCTGGATCGCATGCAGGCGGAGCGCAAAGTGCTCGCCGACAAATCCCAATACGAAGGCGAAAAGGAGGCCTCGATTATTCGCTCCGACGCCGAACGCCGGGCTGCCGACATGGTTTCCCAGGCCGAGAGCGAAGCCATCGAGATTCGCGCCAAAGGCGAGGCGCAGGCGGCCGAGTCCCTCGCCGCCTTTAAGAAGAACCCCGAACTGGCCAACTTCATCTTCAGCCTCAACGCCCTCGAGAACTCGCTCAAGGATCGATCGATCCTCATCTTCGACCAGCACACGCCGCCTTTCGACATCTTGCGGGGCGTGTCCACCAACCTCCTGAACCCGAGCCGATAACCCCAGCGACGCTTCGCACCCGCCCAATCGCATCGCATCTCGAAGTTATGGACGAAATTCTTCCTCCGCACGGCCAATCCCCGCCGCCGCCGCCGCCGGATACCCCGGTCGATGTCGGCTCCCAGGCGCTCTCCGAGGCCCTGCGCAGCAGCTTTGTCATCGTCAAGTTTGTCATGGCCCTCCTGGTGGTGGTCTTTCTGGCCTCCGGTTTCTTCACCGTGGGGCCCCAGCAGCAGGCGATCATCCTCCGGCTCGGCCGTCCCCTCGGAAGCGGCGATAAAGCCCTGCTCGGCCCGGGCGCCCATTGGTCGCTCCCCTATCCGATCGACGAATCGGTCATCGTCTCCATCTCCGGCCTCCAGCAAGTCCGCTCCACGGTGGGGTGGTATGCAATCTCGCCCGCCGAGGAGGCCTTGCCCGCCGAAATGAAGGTCCCCTTTGGGACGCCGCTCGACCCGATGGTCGATGGCTATCTCGTCACGGCGGACACCAATATCGTGCATATCCGCGCCACTTTGACCTACCGGATTAGCGACCCCTTGCTTTACGTCTTCAGCTTCGCCAATGGCTCGAACACCGTCCAGCACGCCTTGGATACCGCCCTCATTTCCGCCGCCGCGCGCTTCAGGGTGGACGACATCCTCACCCGGGATGTCATCGCCTTCAAGGAGAGCCTTCGCCGTCGCGCCACGGAGTTCGTCAATGATCAGAAACTGGGCGTGACCATCGAGGATTGCGTCGTGGAACGTAGCCGCGCTCCGCGCCAACTCCAGGATGACTTCGACGCGGTGGTTAACGCCGAGGTCAACCGCACCAAGTTGCTGACCGACGCCCGCGGCTACGAAAACCAGGTCCTCGCCCGGGCCGCCGCCGACGCGTCCTCCCGCACAAATCTGGCCGAGGCCGACCGCGGTCGCCTGGTCAAGGAGATCGCCGGTCGAGCGCGGCAATTCGAGGACCTCCTCCCCAAATACAGCGACAACCCCAGCCTGTTCGTCCAACAACGCCTCGCCGAAACCGTGGGTCGGGTTATGACCAACGTGCAGGACAAGATCTTCCTCACCGAGTCCACCGATGGGAACTCAAAGGAACTCCGGCTCATGCTCAATCGTGAATTGCCCAAACCCAAGGGTGCCGAGACGAAACCCTGATTCGATGCTAGTTTTTTTCCATAGAATGCCATGCAAACGTCTATCCTGAGCCGCCGGCACGAGCACGATCATGATCATGAGCACGACCCCGCTTGCGAGTCGTGCGGGCACGACCACGAGCACGCCCCGGTGCGTCTCTGGCAAACCCTTTCCGGGGTCGTCCTGGTCGCCAATGCCTTTATTGTGGATTGGGCCTTTGACAAGGGCCAAAGCGTTGCCAGCGCCAGCGCGTTCGCCGGCGCCGCCCTGCTGGGCTATCCCATTGTTTGGACCGCCGTCAAAGATGTCTATCGCGGCATCCTGAGCATCAATGAGTTGGTGGCCATCGCCGTGCTGGCGGCCTTTGCCTCGGCGGATTACAAGACCGCCGGCGTGGTCGCCTTTTTCATGCTGATGGGCGAGATTATCGAAACCCGAACCGCGGAAGGCGCTCGGGCCTCGATCGAGTCCCTGATCCGTCTGACTCCCACCAAGGCGCGCCGGCTCACCGCCCAGGGAGAAGAAGAGGTCCCGGCCTCCGCGCTGGCGGTGGGCGACACCATTCGCATCCGGCCCGGGGACAATGTGGCGGCCGATGGCGTCATTCTCTCCGGCCAGGGTTCCTTCAACCAGGCGACCATTACCGGCGAGTCGTTGCCGGCGGATAAAAAGCCGGGCGACGAGGTCTTCGCCGGCACGCAAAACCTGACGGGAGTACTCGAGATCAAGGTGAGTCGCGCCGGCGCCGACACCACGCTGGGCCGGGTGCGCGAGTTGATCCTGGCGGCCGAGAAAACCAAGCTTCCCATCATGACCATTGTCGATCAGTACATGGGTTTCTACACCCCGCTGGTGCTGGTCATCGCCGCCCTGGTCTGGGCCTTTACAGGCAAGGAACACGGGCTCAACAATGTCATCTCCGTCCTGATCTTCAGTTGCCCGTGCGCCTTCATCCTGGCCACGCCGACGGCCATGGTGGCGGCTCTTTCCGCCGCCGCGCGGTTGGGCATTCTTATCAAGAACGTGGCTGATATCGAATTGGCGTCCAAGATCAACGCCTTTGTCTTTGACAAGACCGGCACGCTGACGACGGGCGAACTGGCCGTGAGCCGCCTCGCTCCGCTGGGCGACACCAAGCCGGCGGAGTTGCTGCTCCTGGCCGCTTCGGCGGAGAAATACAGCAACCACCCCACCGCCAAGGCCTTGGCCCAACTTGCCGCCGAAGCGGGCGTGGTGGTGGTCGAGCCCAAGGATTTCACGGAGACCGCCGGGCGCGGCATCAAGGCGCGGGTCAACGGCGCAGCCATTCTGGTCGGTCGGAGCCAATGGCTCAGGGACAACGGGGTTACCGGAGATTTTGTCAAGCAGGTGGACTTAAATGAGGCCGAAGGTTGGAGCCTGATCTTCGTGGCTCGCGACGGCCAGTGCGTTGGTTGGGTGGGCTTGCAGGATCAAACCCGGCGCGAAGCCCGCGGAGCGCTCGAAGATCTTAAACTCAATGGCGTGAGGCGCGTCGCCATGGTTTCTGGCGACCGTCAACCGGTGGTGCTACGGGTTGCCGCCGAAATCGGCTGCGAAGAGGCCAAGGGCGAATGCCTGCCCCAAAACAAGGTTGAATTCGTCCGCGCGGTGAAGGCTAAGGGCTATTACGTGGCCGTGGTGGGTGACGGGGTCAATGACGCCCCGGCGCTGGCCGCCGGCGACATCGGCATCGCCATGGGCGCGGCCGGGAGCGAGGTGGCCATCCACAGCGCGACCATCGCCTTGATGAACAATGACCTCCGACGGCTGCCCTTCCTCATTAAACTCTCCCGCAGCACCCGGGACGTCATCAACCAGAATTTCCTGTTTGGCGTGGCCTTCATCATCGGCGGCATGACCCTTGCCGCTTTGGGCCGGGTCCCGCCGGTGGTCGCCGCCGCCATGCACACGGCCGGTTCGCTCATCGTGGTCTTCAACAGCGCCCGTCTGGTCCGTAAGGGCGAAGAACTCGAGCATTACCAACCGGCGGCCCAACCCGGCGTTGGCTCGGCCGCGCCGCCCGCAGTCAAACCCGCCCTGGCGGCCGGACCGGCGTAAGTCGACCTCTCCTTATGTCTTCGAGTGATTCTATCCTTTCCGCTCCCGCCTCTTCCCGAACCGCCGGGGCCGAGGTGGTCGTCTCCGTTCGCGGGCTGACCAAAGTCTTCAAGGATTTCTGGGGCCGCCCTAAGGCGCGCGCGGTTGATAAGGTGGATTTCGAAGTTCGCCAGGGCGAGGTGTTCGGCCTGCTCGGCCCCAACGGCTCCGGCAAGTCCACCACCGTCAAGCTCATCCTGGGTCTGCTCCATGCCACCAAGGGCCACATCGAAGTGTTCGGTCATTCCCCGCGCCATGTGGCCACCAAGGCGCGCATCGGCTACCTGCCCGAAGAGTCCTACCTCTACCGGTATTTGAACTCGCGCGAGACGCTCGATTTCTTCGGAAACCTGTTTGAATTGCCGCGCGACAAGCGGGCCAACCGCGCGGAACAATTGCTCGAAATGGTGGGATTGAGCCAGACGCAGATGCGCGCCGTGGGCGAGTTCTCCAAGGGCATGCAGCGCCGCATTGGGCTGGCCCAGGCCCTCATCAATGATCCCGATCTGGTGATCTTGGACGAACCGACCTCCGGGTTGGATCCCATTGGTTGCCGGGAGGTCAAGGACCTCATTGTCGCCTTGGCTCGCCGCGGCAAGACCGTCATCCTGAGCAGCCACCTGCTGGCCGATGTCGAGGATGTCTGCGATCGGGTCGTCATTTATTACGGCGGCAAAATTCAGGCCATGGGCAGTCTCCGCGATCTGCTCGCAACGCCCGACTCAATCCGCATCACGACGCCGGCCCTTTCGCGCGAGACCATGGACCGGGTCCTCCAGGCCATCCGCCAGGACGTCGCCGAGGACAAGATTCGCATCGACACTCCGACGCAGAACCTCGAGAGCTATTTCCTTGGCGTGGTGCAGAATGCCCGCCGGGCGGCCGCCGAAACCTCCGGCGCGACTTCCGGCGCGCGCGTGGCCGCTTACCTCCGCGGCGACGCCGAGGCCAAACCGGCCTCTGACAGGATCCTTGAGCGTTTGGCCCAACCGCAGGCGACAGTCGCGGCCGAATCCTCCCCCAAGCTCCCCGCGCCCGCGCCCGCCGTCGACCAGCAACGTCTGGAGGCCCTCACCCGGACGGGCCCGCCCGCCGGCGCCGCGCCCGCGCCCGCGGCGGGCGCCGCCGCGGAAACGTCGCAACCCGCCGCCGAGTTGGAGCAGGCCAATCAGAAACTTGCCTCCTTGCTCGGAAAATCCAAGTCGTGATTTGATGCGTCCATGCAGCCTCTCTTAGCCATCGCCCTGCTGACCTGGAAAGCCGCGTTTCGATTCCGGCTGTTCCTGGTGATGGCGGTCCTGTTGCTGCTCTCGGTGGTGGGACTGCCGCTGTTGATTAAGGATGATGGGACGGCTCGCGGTTTCACGCAGATCCTGTTGACTTACACGCTGGGGACGATCAGCGCCCTCCTGGGCCTCTCGACGCTGTGGCTGTCGTGCGGCACGCTGGCCCGGGATATCGAGGAATGCCAGATGCAGATGGTGGTGGTAAAGCCCATCGCCCGCTGGCAGGTCTGGCTGGGCAAATGGCTTGGCATTGTCTCGCTCAACGCCGCTTTGCTAGGTCTGGCCGGCGCCTGCGTGTTCGCCCTGCTTCAATGGCGGGCCACCCATTTGCCGGCGGATCAGCAGGCGGTCCTTCGCAACGAAGTGCTGGTCGCGCGCGGCGCCGCCCGCGAGCGGAACTTCGACCAAGATATCGAGGCCCGAACCAATGAGTCCTTTCGGGATTGGAAAGAGAAGCATCGCGCTTCGACCAAGGACGAGCAGACCGAGGTGCGCAAGGCGATTCACGAACAGGTCAAAGCCACCTACCAAATCGTCCTGCCCGGCTACCAATCCCGTCCCTGGGAGATTCAGCTCGGTTTGGCCCGTCATTACCTCCACGGCCAGCCGCTGTTCTTGCGCGTGAAGTTTAACACCGCCGACGAAAACGATACCAGCACCTACCAGGGCGCCTTTCGCGTCGGCGTGGCCAAGAAGACGCGGTTGTCGCAGTTCACGGTTCAGAGCATGGCGCCCAACGCGTTCCATGAGTTCCAGCTTCCCCCGGACCTGTTCGACGAAGATGGGGTGCTGACGATCACGTTTGCCAATCCGAACGAAACCGCCTTGCTCTTTCCGCTCGATGAGGGCGTCGAGGTGCTTTACCGCGAAGGCGGATTTGCGCTCAATTTTATTCGCGGCCTGGGCATTATTCTCTGCTGGATGGCCCTGTTGGCCACAGTCGGTCTGGCCTCCGCCAGCTTCCTGTCTTTTCCGGTGGCCGCTTTTTTCGCCCTCGGTCTCCTCACGATGGTGTTATCCAGCGGGACGATGGCCAGCGCGGTTGAGCAAGGGACCGTCGCCGGCTACAACCCCGAGAAAGGAACGTCGGGATCTTCGGTCGTGGATGTGGTCGCTATCCCTACCTTCCGCGCGGCGCTGAAGGTCATCCACATGGCTGAGGATTATTCTCCCATCGATTCCCTCAGCTCCGGCCGCAGCATCACGTGGTCCCAGCTCGCCATGGCGTTCGTCCAAATCGTCCTCATTCTCAGCGGCGGCATCGGCCTGTTCGGCATTGTCATCTTCACTCGGCGCGAAATGGCCACCGCCCAAGGCATCTCTTGAACAGCCGGCTCAAAAAAGTCCTTCTTGGCGGAGCGGCGGCGCTGTTCCTGATCGGGGCTTCGTTGGTCCAGAATTCCCTGAATCGCGACCGCGACACCCTGGAACTTACCCGTGTCGAACCGCTCGAAAATGCCCCGCCGGTGCTCGCCTTCACCACGGTTGCCTTGGGCGGTTTCCGCGGCCTGATTTCGAACATCCTTTGGATCCGGGCCATGGAGTTGCAGGACAACGATAAGTTTTTCGAGATGGCCCAACTTTCGGACTGGATCACCAAGCTCGAGCCCCACTATGTGCAGGTCTGGCTCGTCCAGGCCTGGAACATGGCCTATAATATCTCCGTCAAATTCACCGATTACTCCGACCGCTGGCGCTGGGTCAAACGCGGCATCGAGTTGCTGCGGGATGAAGGCCTGCGCTATAACAAAAACGAGCTGCTGATCTATCGCGAGCTGGCCTGGCTCTTCCAACATAAGATGGGGGCCAACCTCGACGATGCCAACATGCTTTACAAGCAGGAGTGGGCCAACGAAATGGCCGGAGTGTTCGGCAAACTCAGCACCCCAAACCTCGATGAGCTTATCCACCCCGTCACCGAGGATCAACGAGCTCGCGCCGCCCTCCTTCGGGACAAATACAAAATGGACCCCGCGTTCATGAAGGAGGTCAATCAGCGCTACGGGCCGTTGGAGTGGCGCCTGCCCGAAGCCCACGCCATCTACTGGGCCGCGCTCGGCTTGAGGATCGCCGCCGACAAACCTTCCAAGGTCAAGCCCGATGACCTGATTGTCTTGCGGCGGGTGATCTACCAAGACATGCAGTTGAGCTTCCAGCGCGGCCGGTTGGTGGCCAACCCCTTCGCCAAGCGCTTCGAATTCGGACCCAATCTCGATATCATCCCCAAGACCAACGACGCCTACGAGCAAGCCGCCGAAGAGGACAAGGCCAACCACGACCACATCCTCCGCGCCTACCGTAATTTTCTCCGCGACGCCGTTTATTTCCTTTACGAATACAATCGTATTTCCGACGCCCAGCGCTGGTACCGCTACATGGCCCAGAAATTCCCGACCGATCACGTCATCGACGGCGATCTCAATTCCACAGTCGGCAACGTGTCGCTCGACGACTACGCCTTGTCCCGTATTCAGGAGGACATCAGCGGCACCCCGCGCGATCGCATCGAGGGCGTCATTGAGGGCTTGATCGCCAATTCCTACCGCAGCCTGGCGGTCGACGGCGAGGAGGAGCATGCTTACGGGTTCAAACTGCTGGCCAAGAAGGTCTGGGAGAGCTACTCCTCCCGCATCGGTAAGTCGCGCGAATCGGCCATCAGCCTGCGGCCCTTCGACGACATCGATCGGGAAATCCGTTCCCGCGTGCTCGATCCCAAGGAAGGCGCCGCCCCGGAAATCCGCGCCATCCTGCGCTCCCGCCTGGGACTTCCCTCGGAATCCGCCGCCGCGCCGGGGCCCGCTGAGAGCGCCGGTACCAACGCCCCGGCCGCTGGCGCCACGCCGACCGCGGTCCCGCGCTAGGCGCTCCGGGGCGGTCCCAAGCCCGGAGGTCCACGGCTGATTCATCTGGAGGATAGGCGAACTGGTTGGAGGCTTGCTCCGTGAGAATTGACTGGACATTTTTCGGTCGCCGGCGATTCTGGTGGCATGTGTTTGTCAAATGGAACGGCCGAGGGCGACGTTCTGGCTCGGGTTACGATTCGTCCGATCATCGACGACGAAACTGGCCAGTTCAACTACTATCTTGAAAAGGAGCATTACCTGGAGAGCAGCCGGTTGGTTGGCCAATGGCTGCGGTATGTGGCCGAGGTGGACGGGCAATGGGTCGCGTTGCTGACCTTCAGCGCGCCAGCCCTGCACCTCAAGGCGCGGGAACAGTGGATCGGCTGGAGTGCGCGCCAGCGTGCCCGACGGCTTGGGCTGGTGGTCAATAACAGCCGGTTTCTGGTGCTGCCGGCGCGCCACCACTACCCCAATCTGGCCTCCCGGGTATTGGGTATGGCCTTGCGCCGGCTCAGTGCCGACTGGCAG
>Ga0316217_10000657_pt1 | contig 48077 bp, 35 predicted proteins | sample 1anoAmetaG_FD_203633 | JGI IMG/M metagenome (GOLD analysis project Ga0316217, IMG submission 203633) | Freshwater microbial communities from Trout Bog Lake, Wisconsin, USA - 1anoA | ecosystem: Environmental > Aquatic > Freshwater > Lake > Hypolimnion/Profundal zone | place: USA: Wisconsin...
ACAATTTACTTGCATTCAACTTACATTTTAACATCAATTAAAAGCTTAGTACGTATTCAGCTAAGACAAATAATTTAGCTGTAACCGAGCATTCTAAGAATATTTTTGGGTAGGATTTCAATTTAGGGTATACTACGGCTTTGGAAATAATCAGATAGCCGAGAAAATGTTCCTAGAAATAGGTAGACTATTATATTATCATAAACATTAAAATGAGAGAAACCTACTGTTTCTTCACTTTCCTTCTTCTCTTCTCACTAGCTTCCTCTCTCTTCAATGAATTCCATGATAATATCATAATAGGAGCTGGAATTGCAGGTATTGGTGCCTCAATGGTCTTATCCAACAATAGTGCCCGTCACCTACTCATCTAAGCTCGAAACAGAATCGGAGGCAGAATAACTCCCTTTTATTTTGCCAACACACTGCAAGAACTGGGAGCTGCTTTTATTCAACTACCCAAACAAAATAACAAAGTCGACCCTTTTGTGTCTACTTTCAACATCACCAAAATACCAGCCCACTTCGATAGCGAGACGAATTGGTATGTAAATAAGACCATTTGTTCGGCTAATGACTTAGATAACGCCGATAATGTCTTTGTTTCTTTGCTCAACTACATAAATAATAGGATTAATAGTTTACCAGCAGATGTGGCAGTCTCTCAGATTGTGAGGTAATACTGGGACGCACATCCTGAATACAAAGGGTTCGTTAAAGACAGAGTTAACTTAAAGATGCAGTTTATTGCACTTGACAATGGAGCTTAGCTTTATAACATTTCAACTCGCCAGTTCTTCACGGGCGATGGGTATGAGTATAAAGATGATTATGCACCAATAATCGGTTATTCAGCCCTAATTGAGCGCATCTTTAAGACATACTGCTCACCTACACTCCATTTAAATGAAAGAGTCTTGAAGATAGAGTATACCGGTTTTATTATAATAGTAACCACAAATTTGGGAACCTATACAACTAACAAATTATTCATAGCAGTGCCTCTGGGCATACTCAAGGCAGGTCAAATTTAGTTTAGCCCTCCTCTCCCTTAAGATAAAGCTAGAGCTATAAGTTCGATCGGCTTTGGTTACTTCTAGAAGCTGTTTGTAACGTTTTCTGGGGCCTTTTGGCCAAAAAATAGTAGTACACTCCACTTCATCGGCAAGGATCGCCCAAACAAATACGTATAAGCTTGGGTTGTGCCTCCTGCATTCGCCCATGGGTTGAACATGCTCATCTTTTGGATAGCTGGTGATGCAGCGCGCCAACTCACAACTTTGACTCTTGATTAGATCAAAGAAGATATGATGGCAACGTTAGCAAATTACATACCTTAATCTGTAGTGATTACTAATCTGTATCTAACGAACTGGAAAGAAGATCCATACACTTTGGGCTCATACTCCTACGCTAAAGTTGGTACACCCAATCAAGACTTCGTAAACATGAAATCTGTTTTGAAGCGCTTATTTAACCGTATTTGGTTCATTGGAGAGTACGTTGATCCTTAGTAGTACAGCTTTTCCCACGGGGCTTTTAAAACCGGCGTGGAGGCAGCAAAAAAATCACTTGAATTAAACTGATCTTATCATCCTGTATGTGATCTGAATATACTTAAGTATTCAAAGTAGGCAAAATGAAAATAACTATAAAACACTTAAGCTCATTTGTTTCCCTCCTTGAACATGTTCTAAAGGTATTTCTGCAGCTCTATCTTCTTGATTTCAAAGCATTACTCGAAAAGAACAACATCGTCTTACTTGTACGTTGAAGTGCCTTCTTTGTTGCTGTTTTACTCAAGCCACAACTACCATTTTTTTATCTTCGCATCCTGTGATTTGCCATCGCTCTATTAAATGAAGTGCCCAAAATAGCCCTCATGCATAGCCTCCCATCTTTTGAACTCCCGCTAGATTCGGACATAAGGTTAAGTGCTGTAATCTTTTTTATCATTTCTGTAAGCTGTGACAGGGTTGATTGCCTCATACATTCTTTTATCCATAAGTGTAATATACTAATTAAAGCTATTCTTATTGACACAGTACTATTCGCTCCAATCAGCTTCTCCTGCATAGTCGAATCTGTAAGAAAGCGCTAAATAGATCATAACAACAAAAAGGTTTACAATATTCAGTCCCTTCAGCCAATCTTAAGAATCGAAGTGTACCATCAGATCCCATCTAATATAGCCTACGATGTATATTAGTAGGGAGAATTCGAGAAATGCGAAACTGGCCTTGATTGTGAAAAAGTCAATTTAGACAACAATCGAAGATCTTCTGAAGAGATTGTACTTGTCAACCCAATACAGTATGATAAAGGCTACAATTAGTAATAGATTGGCAGCTGGGACGAGAAGCCCATAGAAGGCGATAGCATAAGTAAACACGATGTAAAACGCATACTTCTAGGTAAAGTTGAATTGTGGGTACTCATTAAGTTTATTCAGTTATATTTGGAAGAGCTATATCTGTTTGCGGCAAAGCAGTGCATCCAATACCACCTTTTTCAGTTTGTTGAAAGGAATCACATACAAGAAAATCTCTGCTATTGATGTAAAGAATATAAGGTTTATTATGCGGGTTGCCAGTCCGAAATTTCCTAATTCATTAAATGGTTTCATCAAGTTCAAAATGTAATAAATGACTAAAGTGTTGATTGTCTGCGAAACAACCATTTTTATGATCAAAGAACCTGTTCTGTATGTGGTTGCTTTGTGTCTTTACATATTCGCTAACCTTTCTATAGAGTAACCTAACACAAAGTTGATGATGTATGTCGTAACTGACATGCTAAGTGAAACCAAAAGACTTTTCAACTTGCTGCCGAGCGAAGTGGCATCGTGTTAGTAGTTCATAGTGATCTGGGATATCTGCCAAAGTTGCATGAGAAGAAGGAGGACAAGAGAAACAAAAAGGAGCAAAAAGAGAATTGTGTATGAATGCACCAAATTTTAGCTTCTTTCTTCATCTGTAACTTTCAAGTTGTTCCAATAAATTTCTTCAGGACGGTTGGCTGAGCTGATTTTAATTTTGTTTCCTGAGATCTTGAGGAAATTTGGATTATTTCTATACTCGTTCAGAAAAAAGCTACGAAAAGGTTGATACCTAAAGGTTACAAAAGCCTTACCCAGAAACTACATTTCATTGTTTTTGGGATTTTACATGGTCATCTTCACAATGCTTTGATTAAGCTTGTTTATTTTTCTCTTTATTTTCTCTTTGTCGACCCATTGGTTTTCGTTAAGAGACTTTGATTGATTGTTAATCTCTTGAATGTACTTTTAGGTCATTAAGGCTCTCAATTTGTTGAAATTCTAGTAAATGTTGAGATCGTAGCAGAGAGTGATGCGTTAGATTAAATCTTCCATAGTCTCGCCCTTAATCTATTTCCCTTTATTTACTATCAAACTAAATAGCTGACTTTCGATAATCGACACGTTTTCCTTCGGATCCACCTCTATCTTTTGCCCGCGACGATACTGCAACTACGCCTTCTTGATTATTTTGGAGATCTTATTGAACCACTCGTTGATCTTCTTCATTATCTCATCTTTTATCAACTTTTTGTAATACTTATCCTGCGAAGTAACTTGCTAGTCCTCATAGATTTCTTCTGGCATGGGTATGTTTTCCAAAAAGATTGAGTAATTCTCCTGACTCACCTCTGAACAATTATCCAGCCAACTGTAATACTTTTTCATATTCGTCCTAAAGTACAAAAAGAACACAATCGACACAACTGTAAAAGCGCAGCTTAGGTAATCCAAATTTACTAACTTTTTTTGATCCTCAATAGTCTTTAAGTTAACAAAAGATGCCGTGAAAATGCATAGGTCGGTTTCCCCTCTCTTTTGCAGTTCTGAACAATAGGTGCCACTGACTCCAATAAAGGTAGCATAAACGTCGATTATCAGGAATTTCAAAATCAGAAAATAAATGACCACTTTAATGAATTTGAAGTACATCGATACTCCAGGAGGCAGCAAGAAGGTTTCTTTGCCTACTTCGGGGTCGTCAGGCTATGTGCTCTGGAGTAGGGAAAACTATTGGTTAAATACAAAGTTGTCACAGCATGGACATCTTAGATTAGTGCGCTACTTTGGTTCTGAGTTATTTTAGAGGTTCTTGTAAGAAAACCTGGTGGCGTTTCTATGCAAAAGAGCGTACTATTTTTTGGCAGGGAATATATACATAGCTTCGAGCTCCACATTGTAAAAAGAGTTCTGCTCTTGTACGATTTAGATTTACATGTAACTATAAGATTTTAGGTTGGTATTATAATATAGACTATGTTTATGCTATTTAAGCAAGAACCAGTTTTAACAATATCCTTTGCCAATCAAGCCTTTTTTTGAAACCCCAACAAACTCCAACCCGAACCCACAAATAACCAAAACCAACTATTCTTTCAAAAAGCATTATAAAAAGTTATTCTTAATTATCTGAATCCAAATTTCGAAGAAATGCTGACTACCTAATCTTAATAATGTTAAGTGGGTAAACATTTTTCCTGACAATAAATAGCAATTTTATTACTTGGCATGATTAGATTTCAATGATCATAAGTTTGCTTATGCTAAGCTTTAACCATTTAAACTCTTTTATCAGCTCAGCACTTTCTACAGGAGCCACCATCTAAATCAAATTTTATTGATTACTTTATTTTCAAATTTTATTTACCCAATTACCGCATCGATTTTATTCATGGAAAAAAAATTAGAATAGAAAATCTTTCTATAGTTATAATTAGAACAAATGCTCGAATATTCCAATCAAAATTATTCTTCCCTTTCAAACCCTGCTGAGAGCAAACTCAAAACCATCACCTACCGCTAGAAGCAAACCACCTTTTCTTCCGATAGGCCTAATTTCCCACTTTGCCCTCCAATGTCCAAGCTAAAAAATAAGTTCAGCATTCAAGACAAACAAAATGACTCAATAGACACCTGCTAAAGTGACCATTCAATCAATGCTTCTGAAGCCAAGCAGCCTAGAATAAATAAGCTCAAAGTTTAGCTTTGCAAAAACTTTATGGAAAAAGGATATTGCCCATATGAGAACAGATGCAGATTTGCCCACGGCGTGGAGTAGCTGAGAGCCAAGGATACTCATTGTTCCTCAGATCTCTACCGAACAAGAAAGTGTAAGATCTTTTTCGAAAAGCACTAGTGCAAATTCGGAAAACGCTGCAATTTCATGCATGAAAACCGGAATTTGAATGAAATCGTGACTACCACATCACAGTCAGTCCGATCAGCGCTGAGATGTTAATTCCTTGAAGTAAAAATTAGTTGCGCTGACAACAAACTTTCTTCAAGACTCCTCTCAATTTTATAAATTGAGCAAAAATTATCATGATATTAATAATTTCACACTTTGCATACACTAATTTTCAACAAATACTAGTTGAGATCAGGTGAAAAATTGTTTAGGTTCACCTTTAACACTTTTTTTCACTTTTTTCGCCGCTGCCTACAAATTTTATTGACCTCTATTTGACATATTTTTCGAAGTTTGATCTCCAATTACATTGCTGTTATAGCCAAACCAAAACTTCATAATCAATTCTCCTCCTCACAACTTTCAAAACATAAAATTTTGATTAAAAATGAAGCGTTATTTAGTAATTCAATAAAACATCATGGGAATCCATAATTTTTATAGTTACCGTATATTTGAGAACTCTGCTTCAAATTACCTAGGCCTGCGCTGCCCACAAAAACTGCTTTCAATTTTTAGCTTTTGCCTTATTTCCATTCGCCGATCAGCTGGTTTCCCTCAGGGAAGATTATTTTGCCCTTTCCGTGGAACTGACTATTCTTAAACGAACCTTCATATCTTCTTCCATCTGTCCACTTAAATACACCTTCCCCGTTAATCACATCATTCTGGAACTGCCCAAACAAATTCCCTTGCGGTGTTTACAGCTACCCGTACCCTTATTTCTTTCCATTCGCGAATCCTCCACAATATTTCAAGTTCTTAGCCTTGTTCGATAGCTATCCATACCCATGCATGAGTCCTTACTTAAATTAGCCTTCATAGACATCATCTCCCGAGCAGTATTTGGCTATTCTCTCAGGCCTTTGCTCTTTCTTCTACTGAATGCTTCTATTCGGATCAAAACACGATTTCAGTCCGTTCTCAAAGTAGCCTTAATACGTACTGTCATTCTCATATTTTTACAAACCCAGCCCATGAGGTTTTCCGTTAAGCCATTCCCCTTAATAGAAGTAGTCCAATTTATGCGTCAATTTGCCCTTGCCTTGTATTTTAGATCGAATGATATTACCTTCATACTAAGCTCCGTTTGAAAGGACTAAATATCCTTTGGGATCTTCTGCTTCTCCGCAATCAAAATTTCCAATATAATAGGAGCCATCAGGATAAATGGCAATGCCGGGGCCATGGGGCAGCCCACCCATCCAACTTCCTTGATAGTAGCTATCTTTGGACATGATATAGTAAGTATCAATGCTGGTGGCATTTTACTTGGGATAGGTCTCCCTGCCTAATTTTCAAGATGCTTACAACGGTTAGTGAGGGTTTCTTCGACTTCTTTGCGCAATTTAGGCTTATCCCTTTTGATTGCGTAGTTTTTGGGAGGAATATTGGCTCTTCCTATTGTAGCCATTTATAATTATTTACAAGTGATTTTATAACACCGTTACTTTAGCCAGTTTCGGAAATAGACATAAAATATCAATTCACCATTAGCTTTGAATCAAGGCTGCTCAAACTCACCCCAAATGCCTACAGAATAGTTAGTGGGTAGCTTACTTACACTATGTATTCACTTTCATTTAGCTTCCCAAATAATAAACACTACTTCCGTTTATCATCATTAAGTATGAAATTTTTAGAGGAAGGCACTTTTACTTTACCTTTGAAGTCTAGTCGATATTTCCCCTTTTTCAGCGTCGGCTATGCTGTTGATAATTATGTAAGTTGGGATTTCTCATTTCTTTACAATGCACTACTTAGGGTTGAGAAGTATTTGTGCTTTTTGTAGTCTGGATTTAGCTTGATAGCTCGCAATCGTCGAAGCCCACCAATACCTACTATATTTTTGCTGTAATTGATAAGTAACTTCATGCTTTAGAACTATTACTTGACTGAAAATAGCTTAAACTCAGTGCCAACAAAATTAGATTCTAATCTTCCCACATAAATCTAGCTTCTCTTATGAATCTCGTTTGGATGTTTGGACAACAGAAAGTTACTATAGTACTTGAGCTTTTCTTTTTTGGCCGCCAATAAAAACTGCCTTTCCTGCCCTAAGAATAAACGATATAATCCTGAAAATCCTAACAAATTCTTCTTGACCTAGAGGAAGCAGGTGATCTTGTAACCTTGCGGAACAACTTGCCTAATCAGCAAATCAACATTCGCTGTAACTATAATGGTCTTATTTGTGAGGGTAGTTTGTTCGGGGACTATCTTTCTTTTTCTATATGATGATTCCTCTTAGTCTACTAGCTAATTGAGCTTTTATAGCTACTAAACTTAGTCTTCATACTAATCGCTGTATTACTACTCAGATTCAAACTTTCTTTTTAGAAACTTTCTGCTGCTTTAATCCATATCAATACTTGAATTGGATTTGCTTAGATTTTCCTCATAAAATATGATGTTTTCTTGTTGTGTTTTGCTAACTTTTATATTTTCGTGAGGATATTAAGTTGTTTTTGGGGATTATTCTGAAAGCACTTTTATCATTTTGGTGGCTAAAATCTACTAGCTCTATGTTTCCTTAGATGAAATTTTAGAAGGTTTCAGCTCTTTCTAATAGAAAACTTAGCTATTTTGTGATTAAAGATCATAGATTAGTACCTCTTCCATCTTGAGTGTTATGAGGAATATAAAACTTAGCTATTGTTTATTTAATCGCCAAATAAAACGAATTTAATGTAACTAATTCATATCCGAAACTCTCTTTGTAAACAATATAACTTCATCTAGACTATATCACTAATTTCAATTGTTTCGAAGACTGCCCAAACGTATCAGACGGTGTTAATAATGGGGAAATATAGGTCGGCCAAATAAAAATAAAGGGAGTTTGGCGGCATTGAAATAAAATGTAGGGTATCAATAATTTAAATCAAAGGCGCAAATGCCAACTTATTCAAGTTTTCTTAAAAAAAGATTAAATAAGCTTATCGGCAGACCCTAATAGAACTCAAAGCCCGAGCCAGAATCAGCCGTGACGGTTCCCAACAAAAAGGCGCCTAAAAGACGTACGGCGTTATTCAAGGACTACACCTATATCAACCTCTACAAGAAAAGCAAAAACACTTTTCACAAAAATAGCTTTATTTGCTATAATGACCAACTTATCTTTCCTAAGTTTGATTTCTCATCAAAATAAAGCTTATCCTACCAGTACGACTAGGATTCTGATGTATTCCAGATAAATAACTAAATTGCAGCTTCCTACAAGCACCTGCGTTAGGCAGTGAAGTAGAAAGCAAGCGAAAAGCACGAAAAGCATGAGAAGGATGAGAAGCAGGAGAAAGATGGGAGAGATAGTGTGAGTGATACAAACACGGGAATATGATGATTTAGTTTAAGGTTTGATAGCTAATATAAGAGTGTGGCGATCAAAAAAATATTTAATCTTAATCCACCTCCATTATCTTCTTCCTGAAATTATAGTCTCCAACTAGAAAAGGATCTTTCTAGTCTAGCAAATACTCAAACTCACTTCTAAAATCGCTCATCTTATTCTATTAGTCAGGGATATTCTCGTTTATTATATCTTCCTCTATCGCCTACTACTATTACATGTGTTGATTTGAAGGATAGCTGCGGTTTTTCGCAGAATAGAATAGCTCAGAAAGCTGATCGAATCTATCGATAATCCGTAAGTTTTTGGGATGTTTCTAATACTTATCGATGTTTGAAGTGCCCTTTAAGTTTTTCAAATAGGTTCTCAGAGCTCCCACCCTATCGAAAAGGTGTAGATCGAAGTCAAAACCATACTTTTATCCAAGGCGAAGTTGATAATAGTAGTCATCTAAACTCTTTTTTGGCAATCCTACTAATTTCGCAGCCTAAAGAAGACTCATTTTTTTGATACTATTCTTACTGAGATGGAGTTCTCTCCACTTTTTGACTATTTATATCACTTAAAAAATGACCCTTTCTTTGCTTCTCTATTTTTTCATAGACGATGACTAGCTCAATTTCTAAGCTTCATGAGAGACAGAGCCAGAATTATTCGTTAAACTACGCGTCATCGTTCCAAGTTTTACCAGAACTAACTCACAATTGTCCCCTGAGATCCAAGAAAGGGGAATTTTGGTATCGGCATGCACTGGACTATAGACATTTCTTTGGAAATCGTAAAACCTGATTATTTTGTCAGTGAGATCAAGCCGAATGCTCTTAAAGGCTTCCAAGATGGTCACATAGCTATCAATAACTTGCAGCTGCACCCTAACAACCGAAGTTTTTTAATTGATCTAGTTCTAGACAACAAGGGTGCGGGCTATTTTGTAAGATCCATGCTCCTGGTTCATGCTGGTTGATCGGCAATTATGAAAATATTATGTTAATTTTGCTTTCGCAGAGAAATTTAAAAAAAGGTTGCCTATTCGCAACCGCTAGGGCAAAGCTACAACAGGCGAAAGAATGGCGCAAGCTTGGCAAATATTTTTATATATGATAATTTAGCATTATCTTCTTCCCGTTTATTGAATATACTCCGATTATCACTTAACATACTTCAAAAAACTATCATATTTTTATCATCTAGATTATGTCTTTGAAGCTCTATTCCTACTCCTCGTCAACAGAGCACGAATCCTTTATGATTGAACGCCTATTTTCGAACTGTTACTATTTTCGGGATAATTTGCTTTAAAGCCCCATATCACTCATATCTCTGAAAAATCTTTTGCAATCTGAAAAAGTTCGGTCGTTTTGTTCTTAAGGCTTGTTGTTTTCATCGCAGATTAGTAAATATCCACCCCTTTTGAGCAGATTGGTCACTTCTTACCTCAATAACTTTAAACTCTCCTCATTTAGTACAGTTTCAACTTGGGTCTATGACTTTAGGAGTGCCTCTTAGAAAGCTGCAAGCAAGTATCTACACTCAGCTATCTCTATTAGCAATTATAAAACTGACTTCACTAAAGACGAGATCTGGCTGGTGGTGAGTTAGTTGTGTTTGAGAAATTTACAAATGCTGGAAAGCAGCTAGCAGATTTCTTCAGTATAGAGGTTTACAGTATTGCTATCAAACTTTCCGTAAAAATAGCATAGGGATATATAGAAATTAATGATTTCTTGAGAATTGAGGTAAGCCGTATCCAAAGAAAAATGGACGATCTTAGTCTCAGTATGAATTTTGTTTCTCGTCAAATTTAGATGACTCACCAGCAATAAGTTTGTTCTTAGCTTCGAGGACGTCTATTTCTTCTCATATTCTGCAAAGATACATTGACTCACAAAAACATTCATCTCGTTTGAGCATTGGTTAAGAATACTTTGATAAAACTTCCTCAGGAGCTAGTTCAATTTTTTGTTTTCTATCGACAACATTTAAGCAAAGTATCTTATGACGAGTGAAGAATGATATTTCACGATTTCTTACAATTTGACAATTTTCTTTTATAAAAGCCACCTCTACAGAACGTGAATTAACTTCTCAAGTGATTTATTGTCAAGAGGCTTAGTTTCCTCTTTGCCGAATCTACTGTTGAACTCAAGCAGACCTTAGAAATCTCCAACGATGTTGTGTTTTATTCCACTGTAAAAGAAACCTAAGATCATGAACTTAAGTACTGATTCGCCCATATCTATGCTTTTGAGAGTTTCCACAAAAAAGTCTTCATACTCCTATTGCATTTCATAGCCACTGTTCTCATACAATTGGAGCAGCGTGATAACTATGGGCTCATAAGTTAACTGACTCAGTGCTGAATGTACAAATTTATTTATGATGAATTCTAGCAAGCCTACTTCATTTTCCAGCTAGCCCATTTCTTTTACTGACTTCATTGATAAATTGCCAGATTTGATCTTGATCCATCTCTTCAAAAAAAAGTCGAACTGTTTAACCAACCCTATTACCTTTTTCTCCCTTATTTTTGTGACCAACTTTACATAAGTTTCTAGTGACCTTAGCCTGCAGTTTTTTTGCCCAATCTTTTCAAAAACGCATTAAAGGACCTATAAAGATTGCTCATCATTTTGCAAGTTATTGCTTCTTATCAACAGATATCGATCTAAAACCGCTAAGACCTCACTATAAAGATCCTAGTAAGCAAAGCAACGGCGGATCAGTGTGAGTGCCAGATTCTAAAATTTGACGTTTTGGATTTCGTTGAGCAGCGAATCAACCAAATGGCAGTTAAAGTTAGGCTAGTTTTCTTTTTAGGTCTTTCTGATTAAATTGGTGGAGTATTCCTCAGTTTTCTTTTCATAATTGTCAGCCGAACTCTCATGGTTCAGCAGGTTGTTCAAAAACTTGAAAGGCTTGCCACCTTTGCTATCTTTACTCACGTGAGGATAGCACATGTTTATTAATCTTTCTAAGACTACCAACCCTTTTATCCAATTTTGTAATGTTGCTTTTTGGGTACACACATTAAGGTTATTAGCCAAAGCGTCGCTTATTTTATGTCGGTGGGAGTGCAAGAAATCAATGAGCTTTTTGAGATTAGACATTTTATTAATTTTCTATTTGATTTGCGCGTACTCTTCGACATTATCCAAGTAAGCTGACTAACGAGTGACAGTAATAGGTGCATTATGTATTTATTCGATGAGGAATATGGCTAAGTCCTTCTGAGCAGGCTTTGGTGAGAAACATCCACTTCCCATTTCGTTTATAACTGTAATAACTATATAAAAATCAGATGAGCTCACTAAGCTCTGTTTTTTGATTCGCCTAACCGGACTAGCAGTCATAAGTAGACATCCGATTGAATATTGTTTGGACTGGCTAGTATTGCTTTATGGATAAAATAGTTAAGATAATAGCTTGCGATGAGAAATTTGATATTGGACAGCATAATATAGTATTAAATAATCAGAGAGGTCTTAAAAGATTAAGTTTTAGGCTGTGGATTTATTGTGAGCTTTTTAGTTGAGTATTGCCGGAATTCTAACTTAATTGAATTCGCATTTGGCTGATTATAAATAAAATAAAATGAATAATAATCCGTAACTGCATTATCTCAACCACGTTCAAAACACGTCCATCAGCAAACACTGCTGCAGGTTCGCTAAAGCCCCCCGCTTCAACTCCCATACTAATACGTACGCCTGCATTGATCCAGCTCAACGGATTTCAAGTACGACCCTAAAGCCGCATCTAAATCTCGGTGCTGCTCGTTCGGCTATGGGCAAAGGTCATCTCTGAGTGCTAAAAAGTAATGTCCCAGTCCCAACCAATACAACATCAGCAAGTTTCCTTTGAATTTGCGATCTACCACCATCGGATTCAGTAGATAGGATGCCAGCTTTGGAACTATCGCAGTGGAAATCAAACAAAAAGCCAAGCTGCCTGCCCCCGGCGCTTATGAATCAGAAAGTTCCATAAATAGGAGAAAGTTTACGCTTAGAAAACGACTGCTCACTGACATTGAAATCAAAGCAAAACAAAGAGTTCCTGGCCCAGGCTAGTACAAGCCGATACAGATCAACAAATAAGGCAAATATCCCATATCGACCGTCAAAAATGTGAGATACGTCTTTGTGGATAGCTATAAACAGTAAAGTAGACCTAAATTGTCGAAAACCGGTCCTGGCTCATGTAAATTCAGATCAATGCAGATGAGATCTAAAATACGACGAGCAACTTCAGCTGCGATAAGATATAAAGGATGAAGACGTCGACCTGCAAACCTTTTGGGACTCAAAAGCGAAGAGGGCCAGAATAAATGCATAGAATCTTTGTGCCAGGCCCAGGGATGTATGAGACCTTTTCTTCGTTCGGCGACCGAAAACTAACGAAACTCAGGAGTAAAACCTAGTATTGATCCGGATGAATTTCTTCCTAATTTTTGCTAAAAAATAAATGGAACAATCAAATACTTCTTTTTCTATAAAAACCATGGAACATTCCTTTTGCTTAATATAGAATTTTCTGCTTTTTCCATAAATTCATAGAAGTATGATCAAGACCAAAGTTCACCATGATTAGAACCCTGCAATTAGCAAAAATGGGCAATTCAGCGCATACTTTCCCAGTACAAACGTCATCCCTAAACTAGGATCCTTCTAAGCCACCATCAGCAACTAAAACCTTTCACAGGAAACTATCTCCACCGCACAGGCCAGCTAGAGAAACACCAAAACACCAAAGATAAAGCTAAAGGATTACTTATTTCAGGTCCAGACCTCAGCTAACAAGAATGCCTTTGAAAAAAGGAAAATATTGGAAAGCCTGTCTGAAAAGAGAAATAAGTTGCAAACTTAAAACGAACAGAATTTATTCAAATCGTAGGCAAAACAGATCAGGAAAAGCAAATACTCGATAACAAATAGTGAAATGTTTGAGATCCTCAAAAAATAAATTGAATTTTAAATTCGTTCAAATCTAGAACAGATAAATACTTTTGCCAACCAGCTCAGAGTCCAAAATAAAAGCACCAAGGTCCCTACCAACCGCTAAATGATGACGATGTACAAGTTGCGGTCGCTTTTGAAGTAGCAAATGCACGGCTGCATCAAGTAGATGAAAGACACCCTTTATAAAGAAAAAATCCAGAGAGGATAATGTGTAGAGATATAGATTCAGCTCGACTAGCAACTCATGGGCAGGGATATTGGCTTCACTGAAGAAATGTTCAACAAAAAGTACATGGAACTATCAGAAATCAGCAAAAGATGATAATTTTTAGTTAGAGCTCAGAATCATTAAATTATAAATTGTCAAATTTCGTCCCATATATTCAACTCCATTTTTTGTGCTGCTTCTATTTTCTGCTATTGGGCTCTACCAAACACAAACTCTAACTTCTGCTGCTAAATTTAGTACTAACGGCTTCGCAGAATCGAGAGGAGCAAAATTAGCAGCATTTTCAAAGACATGCACACAATTAGGAGGGATTTGTTAGTCATTCCCTTCTTAAAATGAGGTTAGCTTAAAAATCCCCATACGGATTTCAGCACTAATAGCGCCATACTCAGCTGTACAACCAAGAGTCTCATAGAATACTCTTTAAGTTAGATGTCAGCCAGCATCCCAAGTAAATAAATGCAAAGGATTGTCTAAATTTTATAAGTGTTACATCTAGAAACTACATCGGCCAAACCGAAGCAGACCAACACTAAAGAACTAAAATAAGGACTGTTAGCCAGTAGCTGACTTTAAGATGGTGTTTTAAGAAAGGTAAGCACTTTAGTAGCATCTTGAAATCCCCCTATTCCTATTACTTATGTGCATTCATCTATTTCCTGCTTAGAAATGGCTAAAAGTTACACAATCTTTTAAAGACAATCTCTTCTCTCTCGATCTGTTTGTTTAAATTCTAAATCTCTGCTTACAAACTTTCTCTCCCTTTCTTGTTTCCCTAAGGAAGATACTTCAATCTTAACTCAAAGCTTAAGTTTTCGGAAGTAATGATTCGGTGATACTATCCTTCAGGCAGGTTGGGCTAATCAGGAAAAGACCACCTATAAATCTCAATACCGCTTTCCTAAAAAACCAAATCAAATGAAGGTTCCTCCATCTAAAGAATAAACTAGTGATTTAGCACAGGATTCAAAGCATTAGCTAGCCTAACTGCTGGTATATCTGTCGGCACGATTTTGTATTAGATTACTGATTATTGAGTAAATCTAGAGTAAATGGAGACTTGAATTAGCTTGAAAAAGATAAAAGCTTTCTTCCTCGTCTCCACTTCCCCCATTTTGTTCATGAGTAAATTCAGCCTGGTATCATCTCTCTTCAGGCAAATTTGCGAGGTTTATAAGTTTTAGATATACTTAGTGACGAGTGCTTACAGCGTAGCTTTGTGATAGGCATTGGCAGTTTGATTGAAGAGTTACACTGAGATATCACGATCTGCTTTTTTTCCTAAACACCTTTGATCAAGGTAATAGAGGACTTGATCCAAGTTCAAGGGGACATTCTGCGGATTTTCCGAATATATTTATAGTATTTTCTGTTTAAGGTGGCTGTGGTTGAGAGTTCTTGTACGATAGAGGCTATAATACTAACGATTCATTTTATAACATTATAGCGAATCTTCCATCAATCCAAATCTGACTTCAGCACATAATGTCGGAAAGCATTCCAAAATATTTTTGACAACAGACTGTACAAATGGAATTCGTATCTTCTACAAAACATTAGTATTACTCTAGCCATTTTCAAATTATAATATTAATCAGAGAATGCTTTCCGATTATTCTCCATTTTCGGCTTTTGGCCACTTACCCACCCCAATCGTTCCTCCGATGCTCCGCAGCAACACTATAATAACCCTTACCATCTTCTTATTGGCTTTAACAGTAAAGACGACCGACATTACAGATAACACTTGCACTTTCAAGGTCAGTGGCAAATTATTCTCTCTGGCCTATCTCAATATGAAAGCCAAAACAACCGCCAACTACTATACTGCAACAATCAATGATACCACCAAGGTCGAGTTCAACTTTTGTGAGCCTTTTATTCCCTCGGAATGCCCGACCTCAAATTTTCCTTATTCCTACTCTTATCTAATAACCAAAAATATCACAGACTCATCAGTAATAAATACTTGCGTCCCCTTCACCTCTAGCTCCAAAACATCCTATTATAGCCCACAGTACATCAATAAGAACGGAGAAATTCAGCTTAATCTCACCATGCAAACCAATATAGAAAACCTTACCATTCAAAGATCCACTTATTTTTTACTTGACTGCGAAGAATCAACCAACTCTAATCTCTAAAACATCACTGCTAAACAAATCACCGATAATACCTTGCTTATCACTGCTAAATCTCCTTATGCTTGCCCTTTGTTTGAAATCTCCAGCTTATGGGTCGCTTTATCGGATAATTAGCTGATTTTCGGAACTGTTTTGTTTGTAATCGGCTTCATAATGTTGTTCTACGGCATTTTGATGACTCATCTCATGATTTTTCTGGCAGCCTACTTCCTGAGTTTTGCTGCGCTTACAGGCATCTTTACCGCTTTCCTTAGCCCTGATTCAAGTAGAATAGCAATCTACTTCTCACTGCTATTCATTTTATTCATATCTACTCTGATAGCTTATGGGCTAACTCGGTTGGTAAACGTTTCAATCTTTTTCATCGGAGCATGTAAATCTAGCTTAACTTAGTCCTCGGATTCATAATTGCAGCCATAGTAAACACCATCTTCATTAAAGTGTTTGCAATCTATTCAGTGTGGTCCATGGTCGCGTTTTCTGTGATATTCATGATCCCTCTAGGGTTGCTCACCTTCAAATACAGCTAGTAGATAATGGTGGTCTCAACATCTCTAACAGGTGCTTATATGTTGGTTCGTCCGTTCAGCTGGATCTTCGGCGGGTTTCCGAACTAGTTTACCCTCTACTAGTCCATAAAATCAGGATAGATAACCACCATGCCTTGGACTGTCTTCATTTATTTCATTTTGATATTCGGAGTATTCCTGCTTGGAGTGCTTTACCAAACACTGTACTTATTGTTCCATTTAGGAAAATCTCAAAAAAAGACAGCGATAAGCCGCATGTGAACTATCTTCCCAACGGAATGGAAGATCGGCTCGACCTCATCCACATGCATGTTTAGAAACTCATCAATAAGTATTCCAAAGATGACTAGAATAAAAATTAGGACTACAACAAATTGAGCTAACCCAGGGTCAGCAGAAAATCTAAATAGACCTCTAAAAGCAAAGACCCGTAACTCAAAGGAATCGAGTTGGAGGTGGTGAAGGAAAGGAAGAGTAAAGAAAATGACTTTTGATATAATTTGTGTTACTGTAGTTTAAGAAGATGTTTTGTGAAGTAAACATGAGATTACTAACTATTAGTTCACTTTATTCTACTTTTAACTCGTAGAATTGTTTAGAGGGGAAAGCTCTTGCCTCTATGACTTTCCAGCTTGCTTGCGAATTTGTTGAATAGGTGCAGTTTGTGGCATCAATAGGGCTATACAAGTTAAATATTTCACATAAAATCATCTCTACCATTTCATTAGCAGGTTGATAAAACCTATCTGTTTCAGTTTGCCAAACACAGAGTTATGGTTTGGACTCGCAGAATTGCAACCATCACATAAAGATTCATCCTCCTTCAATGATGAGGGAGAGATTAAACGAATTTAAAGAATGATGAGAGTAGCCTAGACTTTTACTGGATTTATAAAATTGATTAGACTATATTTTAATGAAGAAATCAGAATGAGCATTGTTGATTTAGGGATCAAGCCTTTCGGAGACCGCTTATACAAGAATTTGAGGCCAACACGTGAAACGTGAGAGTAGGAGAAGACACTTGCTTATTTTGTTTGAGAAAGGCCTTATTTGATCAATTCCATTACTAATTTTTTAAGAATAAAAAACCATAATGAAACACAAAGCTAAATTAAAGTTAGATCCTATTCAGGCGGTTGTTCCATTAGATCTATTTTATGTGGTAGGAATGATAGTTGAAGATTACCCGATTGGCGAAACAATCGCAAACACCACTAAACGAGTCTATTGGAACAGGTATTACAGCCCATCTAATTTTATTTGAAAACAGCAACCGAATTTCCAGTTTGGTATATATTTGGCACTCAGTGCAGGTCGGTTTAGGTAGAAATTTCAAATAACCTAAAATTAATTCTCCAAAAACAAAGCAGAATCGTGTTTACTAGACCCCAAGTTGCTAATCAGAAGGATATTTCTTGAAGTTTCATGTTTGGGTCAAAAAATATTAGGTTTAGGCTGAATACCCTTAAATTATTGTTTGCAGTAACCGCCGATTATATTTATTTATGTTGGCTAAGCTACTGACGCTATCTTTGGTAGGCTATCTTGCTCTATCTCAAGCTCTCAACATCTAATCCGAGGACAACAGCACTACTTCAACTAATCCTGCTGCTTCTGCAGCTGCCCCTGCTGCTCCCACCAATAAATACGACTATATCATTGTCGGAGCAGGCATTGCAGGTATCGCAGCCTCCACCGTATTTACCGATCAAAACAAAAAGCATCTTATCTTGGAAGCAAGGGACCGAATTGGAGGACGCATAGGCAAAGGCAACTTCAGTGGAATCTCTATTGATATAGGAGCTAATTTTATCCACTTCCCAGAAAGCAACTACCTTGATGATGTTGTGAATAATTTTGGAATCGGAAAAGTACCAGCCAATTTCCAAATTTAAACAACCTTCTACACCAACAAAAGCGCCTTCTCTACCAATGACTTGACAGCAGGTGATGCAGCTTTTAACGCTTCTTTGATGTTCGTGAACGCAGCAAAAAATACTCTCTAGACTGACGCCTCTGTTGCGAGTGTACTCAAGAACTTCTGGGCACAGAACACAAATTACTCAGCTCCTATTGTCGACCGTGTCAACCAAAAATATCAAGTTGAAGGAGTGTAAAATGCGGCCGATCTCTCGCAAATGTCAACTTATGAATTTGATGGTACTAGTGGAAAAGGTGCTCTCTAGTCAACTGACTATATCCCAGCAGGAGGGTGGAACGTACTCATCCAGACTATCTACGACCAATGGTGTGAACCTGACCTACACCTCAGTGAGTTAGTTACGGCAGTTGACTATAGTGGAGATAACATTATTGTAACTACTTCTAAGGGCAACTACACAACTAACAATTTATTTGTCAGCGTTTCGCTGGGACTCTTGAAAGCCAATAGCATCAAATTTTCGCCTGCTCTTCCTGCTGACAAACAAAAAGCTATCAACTCAATTGGCTTTGGAGCTTTCTAGAAGCTATTCGTTTAGTTTGACAGTGCCTTTTGGCCTGCTGGCTCAAGCACTCTCCACTTCATTGGCCAAGGAGAGTTTTCTAGATATGTCTAAGGGTGGGTTGTACCAAACACTCTTGGTCTTAATGTATTAGTTTTCTTTGTGAGTGGGTAGAATGCACGCACTCTAGTAAATTGGTCTAATGATGCTATCAAAAACGATCTATTGACCTTCCTTTCCTCATACACCAATCAAACTGTGGGCATAAAAAACCTTTGGATAAGTAAATGGAGTACTGATCCTTATGCCTTGGGCTCGTATTCTTATGCTGCTGTTGGTACACAAAATTCAGACTTTGATACCCTGCAAAAGGTGATAACGAACAAAAATAACAAGATTTGGCTGATCGGTGAGCATACCGATTCAGGAGATTATTCTTATACCCAAGGAGGATATCAGTCAGGAGAAAGCGCAGCTCTTGAAGCTCTCGGAATATCCTGATGATCAAAATTGATTTGAAGAAATTATTTTTGATGATTCGCTCTTAATAAGCCAGATTAGTTTGAACATATTTTGAGGTTGCATAATAACGGGAAGCTATTTAGCCATTTTATCACAATTTTCAAAAGCTTTCTCCCTTACCTATCGCAAACTTATTAGTTTCTTCCAATAATCAATCGTTGTAATCAAAAATCAGTCAATCTTAATCTCTGTTTTACTTTTCCAGAACTTGCCAAAAGCAAAAACCAGTTGGCCGAAATTGATAAGGTAGATTAAAGGTTTCTTCGTTCCATTGCTGCCAAGTACCAAAACGGCGTATTCGTTTTCAAATAACATCCTTTTTAATGTCATTCGGGTAGTATTATTACATACTCCATTTATCTATCTCAAACATATCTTAGTAGTATTGTTTAAATACAGATGGACCAAATTCACTAAGTCATCATCATCGGCGCTGGCATTTCAGGTATTGGCGCCTCTAGAACTTTCTCAAAACAGGGTGTTGCCCATCTCATTCTCTAAAGCAGGGACAGGTTCGGAGGTAGAATCTACCCGAACCAATTTGCCGGGGTCAATGTTGAAGTTGGAGCCACCTTTGTACACTGCCCCAAGCAGGAAAACAACCTCATTTCTAAATACCTTACCTAGGAGAAAATTGAAACTTTATCTGCCTTGGTCAATAGCTAACACTACTATTATGAAGATGAAGGACCTTTGAAACAAAATTTTATCAACGAAGCTAACGAACTTTTTGACGATGCTATTGAGGTTATCTAAAAAAAGGCTCAACATGCCAGCCAGGATCTTTCACTTGCTGAAGCTGTTGCAGATTTCATGAAATATGAACTCCCCAAAGAGAATAAGCATGTCCAGGACACCGTTTTTTGGAGATTAAACATCGAGGCGAACATTGAAGGTGTGGAACTAACTGATATTTCCGCCAAATCATTTGCTGAAGAGGAAGATCATAACGAAGATGACCTAATTCCTCTGGGAGGAGGATACTCCAACCTGTTTCAAAAGTTATTCCAGTCCTGCAAAGCTACATTCATTTACAATACTCGAGTTGTTGCAATTGACATGACAGGCAATATTATTCTCCTGCGGACTGCGGATAATAAAATCTTCAAAACCAAGAGAGTCATCTCCAGCATTCCTTTAGGAATTCTCCAAAGAAACCTCATTCAATTCAATCCACCTTTGCCTGAACCTTACCAGAATGCTATTATGAGCATTGGTAACGGAATCGCCAACAAATTATACTGCAGCTTCAAAGAACCTTTCTGGGGCAAAAGAAAAGGATGGATCAATTTCGTTCTGAAAGGACAAAAATATAACAAATATCCAGTAGCCTTCATCTACCCCTAGCCCAAAAATCACATACTGGTCGTTTTCGTTGCAGGAAAGGGTAGCTACTAGCTAGGACAAATGAGTGACTAACAAATCCTCAAAGACTTTGATGAGTTCCTGTCACTGTTTTTGGATGATAACTAATACGACCTATAGCAAGTAAAGTTAACCAGATGGCATTTGGATGAACATACCTATGGCTCTTACTGCTACTCCAAAGTTGGAACTACCAAAGCTCATTTCTAACAGCTTACAAAGCCAATTCAGAATAGATTTTGGTTCATTGGAGAGCATACTAGTCCAGAAAACTATGCCTTCGCTCATGGTGCATACGAAACTGGTGTAATGGCAGCTCAAGAAGCTCTACAACATTGATTCACAATCTTTTATAATGAAACTATATTTCAAGTTTATAATTATTTGTCGCTATTAATAACCATAATAGTAATGATCAAGAACGAGTATGACGTTATTGTGATAGGCGCAGGTATATCAGGGATCGGTGCTTCCCAGATTTTGGCTCAGCATAAAATCAGTCATTTAATTTTGTAGAGTAGAAATAGACTAGGAGGGAGAATTCTTTAGACTTAGCTTGACGGGGCGAAGGTTGAACTAGGTGCTACTTTCGTCCACAGCCCCAACTCAGGCACCCACCTCATAGACAAGTTTATAAAAGAGAATAAGAAGGAAGTTATCCCTGCTTAGTACCATTTAGGAACTTACTACTATGAAAACTAAGGGATTCTTCCTGATAAACCAATATAAAAAGGTGAGGATATGTATCAAAAGTTTCAGAGTTATGCCAAGGAGGTTTCAACACTTTACAACGATAGATCTGTTTAATAAGTGTTACAATAGTTTGAAAAACTGTTTTTGGTTGATCAGGACTAAAATATTAGAAATATAGTGAGATGGAAAGCTGGAATTCATGGAAACATCGAAGGCGCTGAGCTAAATGAGCTCTCTCTAAATTAGTTTGTTGATGTGTAATGCTAGACACCTGATGATTATATATCTGCAGAAGGCTACTGGAGCATCTTCAAATAAATTTTATCAAAGTTCTAGACTTAGATATTGCTTTAGCAGCAAGTTGTCTAAGTAGATTATAAGGGGCAATTAATTGCAGTAAAGACGAAAAAAGGAGATGTATTTTATTGTAAACAACTGATTTCCAGTCTTCCGTTGGGAGTTTTACAGCAAGAGAAAGTCAAATTCAACCCATCCTTGCCTAAAGAGTATGTGGAGGCAATAAAAGATATGGGAAACGGAGTGGCTAACAAAATGTTCGTTAGTTTCGAAAAACCTTTCTGGAAAGAAAATCAAAAATGGCTTAATTTTGTCACCAAATAAAAAAAAAATAGGTATCCGCTTGCAGTAGTGTGGCCCAGAAAGCTAGATAAGCACATCATCTGCGTTTTTATATCAGGGTAGCCAAGCGTGGAAGTGAGCCAATGGAGTGACGAAGAAGTCAAAAAAGACTTTGCGCAGTTCATCTCTTCTTTTGTTCAGGAGGAAGTGACAATAAGAGATCTCAAGCTATCTAGATGGCATTTAGATGAGCATTCTTTGGGCTCCTATTCATATTGCAAAGGTGGTGAGAAATTCCGCAAAAATATCGATGTGCTGGCAGCTCCCCTCCAAAATAAAGTATGGTTTATTGGAGAACATATGAATAAATCAATAAACGGATGTGTCCATTCCGCTTACCAAACTGGAGTGTAAATAGGCGAGAAGGTAAGCCTTGTTCTGAAGCAAGGAGAGTGATTGCGTGATGATTGTGACTGATAAAGTTAAATGAGTGTTTTTTGGGCCTCGTTTAAGTAGTTTGCGTTTGAAATTTGAATATATCTTAAATTTCTTCGTAAAAGAATGGAGGAAACTCATGATGTAATTGTTATTGGTGCTGGGATTTCGGGCGTAGGTGCCTCCAAAGTACTTTCGGAAAATAACATCAACCACCTTATCTTGGAAGGCCGGGACAGGTTCGGAGGTAGAATTTATCCAAACAAGTTTGCGGGAATTACCGTTGATGTGGGAGCCACCTTTATTCACAACCCTTGTGAAGGCAATCAAATTTGTAAGTTCATCCAGGAGTAGAACTGCTAAACTGTTGAAGCTTGCGACTAGGACGATTACTACTATGAAGGAACTGGCATTCTAGAAGATGATGTGATTGAAAGAGTCAATTAATTGTATGAGGAAGCTTACAGAAGGGCTGATTAAAAGGCAGAACAGACATAAGAGGACCTTTCTTTGGCTGAAGCCTTTTAAGATTTCATCGCCTAAGAGCTTGATGGCTAATAGCCCCAAATCAGAGATACTGTGCTTTGGAGGCTTAGAATAGAGGGAAATGTGGAAGGAGCATAGCTAACGGAGTTGTCGGCTAAGAAGCAGTCGATCTAATAAAAGAAAAATGATATTCTGGTCTGTGGAGGTGGCTACCCTATGCTTTTCTAGAAACTCTACAAGAAATACTCACCAGTCATCAGGTTCAACACACCAGTCTTAGCGATTGACTACTCAGGACCTCTTGTTCGCTTGAAGACTCCAAACAAAATTTACTCAGCAAAGAAAGTGATATCTAGTCTACCTCTAGGCATACTACAAGCAGGAAAAGTTCAATTCATTCCTCAACTCCCCGAACCCTACCAAGTTGCTATCAAGAGTATAGGCATGGGAAACGAGAACAAATTGTTCGTAAATTTTAGAAAGCCTTTTTGGCCTGAAAATACCAGCGGCTACATCAATTTTGTCACCAAATCCAAACACACTCGATATCCGATTGGTTTCATTTACCCAAACGATGAGAACAAACATATTCTCCTGATATTCGTGGCAGGAAAGGCAGGTTTCTAGATCGGTGACTGGTCCGACCAGCAAATTGCCAATGACTTAAGGCAGTTCCTAACCAAATTTGTTGACTCCAGTTAGATTTAGATCTAGGAAGTGCAGATGTCCAGATGGCACAAAGATGAGTTTTCACTCGGATCCTATTGTTACAACAAAGTAGGCACCAAGAAATAGCATTTTGAACAGTTCAGGAAGCCAATCAAGGACAAACTTTGGTTTGTTGGAGAACACACCCATCCCACATTCAACTCTTACGCCCATGGAGCTTACTAAACAGGCCTTTGGGCTGGGCAAGAAGTTGTCGAAAGTCTGCAAGGAGGATCAGGTAGCCATGAAGGCTAGTAAGACATCTAGGTAGACGATGAATGATCAAATCTAAACAAATGGGCTCATTAATATAAAAAAGTAATTTATAAAGCAGCGAAACAAAGTATTGATAGTAAGGGTGAGAAAATATTTATTGATCACAGGCTGGGTAGTAGCTCAAAATTTTAAATGAGAGAGTTTCATGTGGTAATTGATATATAAAGTTTGCCAAGCCCGAGCTAGCTAAAGACATCTAAATTCTGCTTATTGTGATTATTCTTACTGAGGAAAAGCCTAATGGTTCCTGCCAGTTACCTTGATTTCCGAAACAATAAAATAATATTTTTAGCTTTTATCAAGCCTTCAGTCAACTAATGATAATCAATAAAAAAAAGGCTTTCTACAAAATTTAGAAGCAGATGCTTCAATATTCTATACTTAATTAATCTTGTGTTAGCTACTAATTTTGAATCTTCTTACTTCTTATTGGGCTTCAAATCTAAGGATTGTTTGTTGGGGAAAGCATACAAGGAGAGAACAGAGCCTGAATACAGGTAACAAATTTATTATATTACTGATTTTAGTGTGATATTGTAATTAAAACTCTATTAAAATGGATAATGAGACAGGTTATAGATAGATTTATAAGCTACATAAAGCTAGAGATTTTATGCTTTCAAGCTTCAACTGTTGACTTCGGCCCTGAAAAGTATAATCGCCGCAGAAATGGTAGTCCAGCCGTGGACTATAAATATTATAATTAAAATGTTTTTCCTCGCTTTTTTGGCAACTTTAGGCACCTCTATACGGGTAGAAAACGTCTATGATGTAGTTATTATTGGTGCTGGAATTGCAGGTATCGGTGCTTCAAAAAAATTAACCGATTTCACCATTCCCCATTTAATAATTTAGGCTAGAGATAGAATAGGAGGAAGGATCCTTAGCTAGAGCTTTTAGGGACTCTAGCTGGACATGGGCGCTCAATACATACACTCAGAGTCTAGCAACGGCCTGAGCATCCTCATGAAAGAGATCGGTTGGAAAGTTAAAACTGTTGAAACACCTACTTAACATTTTATCTACTAAAAAATAGGGCAGTTGGACAATTAAATCTCATCAAAGGCTCGCTAGGTGCATCAGAAGTTAATGCAGGAGGTGATTCATAATGCGTTTGCCTCGGCAACAGACCTCTCAGTTAAAAAAGCTTCGGAAAATTATTTTAAATCTTTTTTGGGTTTGCATAATGAAAAAGTTAAAAATACTGTAAAATGGCTGTCCGAGATTCAAGGAAACATCTAAGGGGCTGATTTGAGTTAGTTGTCTGCTAGGTAGGTTGATACGTCAGATGGAAGTAAAGATTTCATGCCTTAAAAAGGTTTTCAAAAATTTATTTACAACATTTTTTAGAAATGCGCCCCGGAGATCCGTCTGAATGAGAAAGTTACAGCTTTACATTACCGAAATAGCATAATTCAGATTGAAACTAGTATCGGCAAAACCTATAGAGCTAAAAAAGTTATTAGCAGTCTTCCTCTGGGTGTTCTGAAGTCAAAAAAAGTGGGATTCAATCCCTAGTTGCCTGAAAAATATTTGAAAATCATAGATAAGCTCGGGGTAGGTAACATGAATAAAATGTATGTCAGCTTCACAAAAAGATTTTGGAGACACACATCAGGGTGGTTGAACTTTGTCACTCAAGACACCACGAAAAACAAATACCCCATCGCCTTTATTGTTCCTTCTGAAGAAAAGCATATCCTCTGCTTCTTCTTGGCAGGAAAAAGCATAAACGAAATCCACAAATTGTCAAAACAACAAGTTATAACATAGTTAGTTTAGAGGATGAAACTTTTTTTCAACGAGCATCAGATAGAGGTCGAGAATTTGAAGATGACCTCTTGGGACACTGATTAATATACATTAGGATCCTACTCATTCTATAAAGTTGGCACTACTATGTAAGATATTATAGGCCTTAGGCACCCCATTGACAATAAAATTTGGTTTATCGGAGAGCATACCCACCCTCGATATGCCTCCATGACTCATGGAGCGTTTCAAACTGGTGAATGGGCAGCAGAGGAGGCCATCGCACAACTCGGCATGAAAAAAAAGTAGTGATTATTCATATCTAAATAACTGGATTGTTATCAACAAAGTTTCTAACAACTAAGGCTTTTGTATTTACAAATGCAGTAGCCTTAGTTAGTGACTTCTGGTTTATTACTTTGGGTGAAGTTGTAGCCTTTGAAAAGTCGCTTCTAAAATATATCTAATTGAAACCTTTTTCAGATTATTGAAATGAATTTCCTCACTTTTGCAACTAAATCAACCCAAAAAGATTGAGAGCATATGTTTTGTATGTAAACTACTTAAATCGTAGTTTTATTAGATAATTAACATTTTCTATGAAAATTCTAAAAAAGGTGCAAGAGCTCAAAGATTTCTCCCTCTCCTTGTTTTCCAAGAGCAACAAAATATCTGATTCACCTAAGGGCATGATAGACTATATCCTTGCCCATTCTGTTATGATCAGCAATTAGCATCTTCTTTCGGAGCTGGCCTAAATAACCAATAACAGCAGCCATACCACTGAAATCGCAAACATTCTTACTTCCAAACTAGAAAAGTTTTCGTACACTTAGCCTTCCATCCAAAATACCTTCGTCTTACTCTAATGCATCGTTTACATTCTCAAGAATGGAAACTGCAAATTTTCACTTGATATCTCCGGCAATAAAAGCATCTTCGAGGAGTTATAAAAGGTAAACTCTCGCTACTTTGAGAACAAGTTTGTAAAAAAAGCCAAATAGCTTAACTATACTCTGGAAATGATCAAGCAAAAGTCAAAATATATTAAACAGATGCTCTAACAGCCACTATTTCTAGAATAATAGAGAGAAAAAGCAGAGAGGATCAAAAAAGAGAAATTGACAAGCAACCTCTAAAATATGTAGTTGTCAGTAGATTGTGAAACCAATATTAATCTCAAAAAGGAGGCCAATTAGCAGCAAGTGTACGTCGTGACAAGTAGCAGGCATCGAAAGCAATGCAGCAACAAAATAGTGCAAATCTAAGAACAAGTCATCCACGATATCTAAGAAAACCATGGGAAAAACAAGATTACTGTTCTAGGAGCAACTTGATAATCTATCATTGAATCTATCCTATTTGCCACATCTTGGATGTTACATGAAAATCATCTTATTTTGAAGGATTTACTCCTCTTTGTGCAAATGAGATCTTCCTGGTTATAAGCAGCTTCTTATACGTCGTTATAAACAATAGGTTTAACATAGGAGTGAAACTTTCTCTACGCTTCAGACTTATCTTCTCCGTAATCTCTCAAAGAGCATTCAAAATCAGCTCCCCACTTATTGTTCAGTCCTGATTTGTTATGCCACCTATAATAAGCTCCAGATAGTCTTGTTTGTTTTGCAGAAAAGTCAGAAATTCGTTTCTTAATAACTTGGTTTGCAGTATTTTTGAAGGCAGCTTCAAAAGGGGAACAAATAGTAGCTGAGTTAGCTCTATATTCAATGATATTTACCCCTTCTATCTGAACTTTTGACCTTAACGCAAAGAGGACATGAAAGGAAGCTGTGAACGGTCATTTTGATTGAAGTTGTCACGAAAAAACGAAATGTTTCTACTTAATAAGGAACAAACTTATTATATAGTATTTCAGATGCCTCTACTTCTTAGTTGAAATGACGCTGAGAGCGAGGAGACATATACAAGGACTGAGCAGTACTGTTGATCAATTTGTTGAACTTGGTCTATTAGTTGAGCTATGACTTTTAGCTCATTCTAGATGTGTTTGAAAGAGATCTGTGGCGATTTCGTCTTCTCGACATTGGTTCAAAATAAATTTATAAAACAGATTAGCCAGATGTTTATTAAGAATTAAATAGTTTAAGACTAAAGAGAGAGATATAGCTTCAAATAAATGTCAATATGCTCATAAATTCCAGATTCTAAAGCCTAATGAAAAATTATAGAAGTTATCAAAGCAATTCATACTTTTTTACTTATTGAGGAAACAGACACAATACTAAGAAAGGTCTTTCTTTTTGGCTGGTTGAACGCATCGGAGCCAAAAATCATTTGTGATTGGTTGACAAAATTGCCATCTGATTTCCATCTTTTCAGCTATTCAGACATTTTTTATTATTATTTTTCTTCAAATCTTGAGATTGCTTTACTTCCTAGCTATCTTGATCTCTATATAACCCCGTGGCTTTAACTAAGCTTAAGCTAATTCAAGTGGGGCATTTCTTCCTTCTACTTGAAGCTAAATTATCGTTTGTGGTAGGGTAAACTCTACTTAATGAAGCTTTTATGTTGAGAGTGATCTATTTGTTGACTTTCATTATAATAGACAGCTTTTGAAAGTTTCAGCTGGCTCTAGGGAAGATAGCTAAAATTAGCTCTGCTTTGTTTGTTGCGAATACAGCTGCTATCTAAATGATAGCTTCGATTGACTTTAAGAGGCAGCCTTAGATCACTACATGTTTAGGAACTATCAGCTAACTTTTTTTTGTTCCGCAAATACTGATTAGCCCTTTCTAATGCAGTCTATTTTTACTTTCTTTTACTATCAGCAGCTACTTGTGTATGCAGCTTTGATTTGAGTAAATTGTTTTCCATTTGTAGGTGGGTTAATTCTTTGGTTAGATCGTTGTTTTTAATATCGGTTAGAATGAGTTGTGACTCTAATTCGGCTAGCGCCTTCCTTCTATTTATGCTTTCTTTTATCTATCTTTAGTAGTAACTAAGAGCAACGTACTTTCGATTGAACATTAATTTTAATAATAAAATTACCTGTATTCTGACCAATAGATAACGGAAGACTATAAAATTTACTCAACGTTTTTGTTTGGATCGTTGCTATTAGATAGACTATTATTTTTTGCGAAAATACTATAATATATCATTCTGCGAGTCTGAGTATAGGCAGTAACCTTACAGGGCTGCCCTTCTTTACGACTATTGGCTTTGCCATCATTACCAAAAACTATTAGATTCTTCTTAAATCTACTTATTCCATGCCGTGCTTACAGTCATACAAGGCAAAAATGTTCTCAGTCCTTTTATTGAAGCTAATGATCTAAAAATTGTTTTTCCCTCTATACTTGAGCATCAAATGGTCTTAGAAATTGCTCCATTCCTGCACAAACTTCATTTTCCTCTCCTAGTAAAAGCGGTACCCCATTTGGTACTTAATTGGTATGGTGATTTCTTTCTTGCTTATCAATCTAAGAAATTCAGGATACTTTGCTATCATATCTGCCACAATACGTGTCATCTCCTCAGGCGAAGTCACGAATTAGAAATTTTAGGAGACTGTACTCACATTAAAGTTTGATTCCTTCAAGTAACTGTTTATATATTGAATGGTTTATTTTATAGATTCTTTGACCTCTTAGATAACTACCTGATGGTCTGCTGGCTCTTAAAAGCTATAAACTTTGTCCTAGGTTGGACCTGACCCTTTTTAGATGTCAGTTAGCAGTGCTCCTAAAAATATGACAGCAAATTAGTTGACTTATTACCTGTTTTCATACAAATTCGCAACGATAAGGTCCTTAAGCAATATAAATGTATCTTAATAAAATAATAATGACTTTAGGAGAGTTTGTATGGACTAGGCTGTTTCTTCTACGCCTATCTTAGCTTCAGTTGTTAGCTTATCGGTAAGGCTCTCTTTTTTTCTTAAGCACTTAGTAGAAATCTATTGGTCTTTACCCAAATCTTATCGATTATTGGGTACTTCTTCTTTAAGTGATACCAAACCCTCATTAACAAAATTCTTAAGAAGCAGCTATAAACGACTGGCTTTATTGGTTTCCATCCTCTTTTGTATTTTTTTTCTCTAAAGCTGTGAACTGACCAGCTCTAGCAAGAAAGATTTAGTCTACTTTAATCTTTGTAAAGAATCAAGTACAATATTTGATAGGAGCAAGGCCACCTTTGCTTGCGCTTTTGACAAGTGTAAGCTTTTTCTCGTTGATTAAATCTTCCTCATTTTGTATGGTATTGAGCCTAGCCCTTTTAGGCATTGATGAAAGTCTCTCAGTTATTTTAATGTTGTCTTCAGAATGAGTGTGTATCCTTCTTTTTAAGGGAATAAACTGTTTTTCGGAGTGCATATGGATTTATAATAAATATAATCATCTGCCTTATGCTAATTCATCTTAGCTTAAATCAGCTTTAGAATATGCAGATTTTATTAGCAATATATTTTTATTATTCTAGCAGATGAGGGATCATTCGGTTCTTTCAGGAGAAGTATCCTGGTGGGGGATTTTGGATGTTTCCTTGCATTTGCATCAAAAATGGTTTGAAGAGTTGGCCAGCTGGTGATTCCAAAAGATCTTTGCCTTGGTTTGCATACTTTTTATCTAGCTATGAGCCTGTTAAAAACTCTACAGCTTCGGCAGTAAACATGTTGCAGTTATGATTGATCAAATCATACTTTTCCACGGTGTATTTATGTTCAACATCCTTAAGAAACTATTCGAAAACCTCCTTGGGAATTTAAGTTTCGCCAACAGCCTTCTCTTCAATCGGTTTACCATAGGGTGTTTGCTTAGGAGCCATTTGGCATATTCCTCCTCCGTAAAAGTATTAGCGCCCATAAACTACGATGGAAGTGTGATAGACTGCGTCGATTTGCTGACCGACGAGCATCATACTCATGCCTTTGGCCATTCCCATCGTGATGTCATAGACTAACAAAGTTACCTTCTATGCCATTTAAAAAAATGTTAAATTTACAGGTGATATTTTATTATTTCGGGCCGCAGTTACATAATGAAGCCCGGCCAAGCAAAGAATGTGCAGGAAGCCAAGAAGCGCAACAATGAAATCATCAACAATTTGAAGCAAACTCTTGGCAAGCCTACCATTGTTGAAGCCCAACGCACCCTTAAAATCCTTTAAAAACTCATAGAACGCATTGCCATTTTCCTAAACTTGGACTCAGATTTTATCATCAAATTCAATGAGCACAATAATCCTCAAAAGCTCAAACTCAACAAAAATATGATACAATAGCTAACACCCCCTGTGTTAGAGTTGATTGTTAAAGAAGCGAAAATGTAACTCTAGTTTAAAGGTTTGGCAGGCATTGAACAACAGCTAAGAGATAATGAGAATATTGAGTAAGAAAAGATTCAAGAATACTTAAGAGTGAAAAAGGACATGGAATACAATTTCAGATCTCTCATCCGAGCCCTTTAGAAAAACCCAAATGATCTCGAGATTTTAAAAACTTTAAAACAAAATTCAGCCCCAAACAACGAAGGCAACTCGATTTATGAATCTTTGTCTAACTACAAAATCATCATGCAAAAAATGTTAGCTACAGCAGCAGAGGAAGAAGATTCACATGCTCAAATGATTAAGGATCTTTAAACCAAAATTGAAAGCCTATAGAAAACCAAGGCTAACTGTGATGCAGAGCTAATACATTTGAGACAATAAAGAGCCAGACATACCGAAGAGAAAAAGGAAGAAATTGATAAATTAAAGAGTCAAATTAGAGAGGTCAAGAACTATAAGGAAAAGTAAATTTAAAAGATAAGCAAATAGAATAAACAACTCCATGATGGGCTCGTAAAAGATCATAATACTCGTCAAGAAAAACTCAAAGCGTAAATTAACACGGAAAAAAATAAACTTCAGAAATTGAGAGATGAGAACCTCAAGGCTTAGACCAAAAACAAAAATGAAAAATTTGCCAATTAGCAGCAATTGGTTGAACTAATCAATGGCTATGATAAAGAGATGTTTACTTTGACTCATTCTAAATCAGACGCCCAAAAATAACTCAAAAGAGTTTCAGACTAACTCAACAATCTCAAGAGACATTTCTCTGAAATCTAAGAAGAAAGGAAAAGAGAATAAGCTATTATTGAAGCTGACCGCCAAAGAAGATAACGTTGGGAGTTGATGGAAAAACGTAAAGGAGAGGCCATCACCAAGATAAAGGAAGCTTACAGACTTTGGAAGGCAAAGAGCAAGAAAAAGAAGAAAAAGAAAAAGTGATGCTTTTATTTGATGATTAAGATAATTTAAAAAATATTTAAAATGTTCAATCAAGCATTTGGATTAGGATCTTCTGAATTTAACACAGAGATCGACAACTCCAACTCCTTTTTCTAGGAATTCGATAATGAGCTCAAGGAAGTCCCAATTGAGAAGCCTTATGAGTTCTGCTCCTACATTAAAAACTCCGGAGGGGAGGAAAGCAAAATCATGGATTTCAAGACAGGTAAACATAATCTTATTTAGGAACTACAACTCTTGCTTTTGTCTTCCAAGGTGGAGTCATAATGGCAGTAGATTCTAGAGCTTCAATGGGTCATTACATTTCATCTGAAACAGTCAGAAAAGTTATTGAGATTAGCGGACGTAAGCTTGCAACAATTGCTGGTGGTGCAGCAGATTGCCAATATTGGTAGGCTTGGCTATCTCAACAAGTAAGAATGTTTGAGTTGCGCAATGGTAAATAACCCTCTGTGGCTGCAACTTCACGCACTATGGTCAATCTTATCAACCACTACAAAAGTTACGGATTATCCATGGGTTTGATGCTTTCGGGCGTTGATGAAGACGGACCCCACCTATACTATATTAACACATAGGGCAGCAGGATAAAAGGAGATTTGTTCAGTGTTGGTTCAGGTATGACTTACGCCTACGGTGTTTTGGACACATTCTACAGATACGATCTGACTCTGGAAGAAGCAGTTTAGCTCGGCCGAAAAGCAATTTATCATGCAACCAACAGAGACACAGGTTCAGGAGGTGTTGTACGTGTTTACCATGTTCACAAAGACGGCTGGACTGAGAAAATTGCAGGCGATGATGTTAACAAACTGCATTATCAATACCAGGCAGAAAAAGGCTTGGAAGAAGATCGTACCAGAGGAAAAATTTGATTTGTATCAGCTTATCAATCTCAAGCTTCGAATAAGTCTCTCTTTTTCCCCTTATGATTGAATCATCTAATTACTTTTGATAGCTTAAGCTGATTCATTTGAGAATATGGATAATCACAAAAGTTTTAGATGTTTAGTGATCGGATCAATCTCTTACGGGAAAGCAGGGCCAATACCAAGCACAGTTTTTGAGCCTGCTTTTATCTGTGTATGGCCTGCGTCTTCAACTAGATAAGTGTTTATTCCAATATCTAACGCCTATAGCTTCTTTTTAATCGCTATCATTTCTTTCTCACTATCGCTTTTTACAACTATCTTAGCTGTCCCCCAATTTTACCAATTTTTCAACCGATTTCTCGATCTCTAATCGTACTTTGCTTATTATTAAATTTGAATTACAGCTCCAATCACAGCATGACCAACTTGAGCACATATCTTTCCCTTGCCCATCTTGAGCTCTCCATTCACTATAAATAACATTTTGGCTCTTGAAAAAGGACTAATATGAATTTATGCATTTTTTGGAGGGATTATTTGTTATGTTTGTTTTACTAAAAATGCCGAGAGGTCAGCTTTTGGACCCTAATCTGCAAGTTTAAGAGCGATTTCGCATGCTTTTTCGACATCATTTGTGATCTCCAGCGCACGAAGGATGTTTTAATCCTAAAACCCAAACTATTTAAGCTTGAGAAAAAGCTCGCTTTTATTATCTGTTTATTCTTTCTCCATAAACTTTATAATAATTGAATAAACCAGAGTACTAAATGTAAATTCATCTGGTTGTTAAATAATAACCAAAGCCAAATGCTTCAGATCTTTGAACTTGTATTTAAAATTTTCTTCTGATAAATCAAGCATTGAGCCTCTTGACTAACCTTTTGTTGACTGCTTTGATGTAGTCTAAAGTGTTGAGATATGATGATCTTGGAACATTATTGGTTCCCAAAATACATATCGACAAGTCTTTAGTCATCTCTCCGTTTTCAACAGCTTCAATAGTGGCGGCCTCCAAAGTGTGACAGAACTTCTAGAGCTAAGGTAAATTATCAAGCTTAGCACGATGCAAAAGTCCTCTAGTCCATGCAAAAATGCTTGCGATTGAGTTTGTTGATGTTTACTTGCCTTTTTGATGCTCACGATAGTGACGGGTTACAGTTCCATGAGCAGCTTCTGCCTCCACAGCGCCGTCAGGAGTGTAAAGAACTGAAGTCATCAATCCAAGAGAGCCATAACCTTAGTTAATTCAAGATTACCTTGGGCAACCAAATCAGATTGGACATCACCGTCGTAGTTTTTGCAGGCCCAAACGTATCCACCCTCTCCTTTGATAACTTGAGCAACCATGTCGTCAATAAGTCTGTGCTCATACCAAATTTTGCGGGATTCGAAATCGTTCTTGTAAGTGGTATCATAAATGTGCTGGAAGATATCTTTAAATCTGCCGTCGTATTTTTTCAAAATGGTGTTTTTAGTAGTCATGTAAAGAGGGTAATTTCTGGCAATTGCGTACTTGAAGCATGCGTGGGCGAAGGACTCAATAGATTCATCATGGTTGAACATCAATAATCCGACTCCGGATCCAGGGAAATGATGAACTGGAATATTAAAGGCATTCTGACCCTTGAAATCAACTGAAATGTCACCTGGTCCCTTAACGAGGAAATCAGTGCAATTATAGACATCTCCGAAGGCGTGTCTACCGATGACGATAGGCTTAGTCCAGTTTTTAACTAACCTTGGAACATTCTTAATTAAAATTGGCTCTCTGAAGACAGTACCATTCAGGTAATTTCTAATGGTTCCGTTGGGACTCTTCCACATTTTTTTGAGTTTGAACTCTTCGACTCTGGCTTAGTCAGGGGTAATGGTAGCACACTTGATCCCCACTTTGCATTCCTTGATAGCTTTGGCAGACTCAAGAGTAACTTTATCATCAGTCTTATCTCTATGTTCAATTCCCAAGTCAAAATATTGAATGTTAAGATCAAGGAAAGGATGGATGAGCTAGTCTTTAATGTATTGCCAGAAGATCCTGGTCATCTAATCACCATCAAGCTCAGCTACTGGGTTTTTGACTTTGATTTTTTGGAAAGCAAAGCCATAGGACATGGAGGGCCTGATTGCAGTTGCAATACACTTTGAGATCATCAATAAAAAATCTTATAACTTTCAACAAAAAGTCCTTATATATAAACTCTATTATCCAATAATTTTAATTCCCTGACCCTCTCAAAAGTCTCTAATCAGTCGAATCTTGCTACATTTGGCAAACACAATAAAATAAATTGGTTCAGAGCTTCTAAAATAATTAGCATAATCTTCATGATGACGATTTATTTCTAATTTATATTACCAAAAAGAACAAATGATTTACCCCACTACAATCGCTGTGAAGAACTAAAATCCAAACACCAAAAGCAAACCTTACTAAAAAGTCAATGGCTGTACTAATTCCATGCCTTTGTGGCAAGCAGTTGCGCTGGCTTTCTTAGTCGTAATAGAAATACTGAACTTCGATTTGATACGCTCGATGATACTGCTGAATTCGACACTTCTTTACGTGCTATTCGGAATAAACTACATAGTTGCTATCTTCGTAGCCATTGACTACCTAGTCTTGATGCTTGGAGATCCTTCAGATCCAAGGCTTTATGATCCTTCCTACTCAGAGCCTGGCGAAGTACTCGTTTAATGCCAACAATGCTAAGCAAAAGTATCGGAGAAAAGTTATCATTGCAAAACTTGCAATAGATGTGTCGACTAATTCGATCATCATTGCGTTTTTCTCAATAATTGCATCGGAAAACAGAACTATTCTACCTTTTTTAGACTTCTATTGACCACAATCTGCCATATGAGCCTAAATATGGGAATCGGACTGTCTATGTTCGTCCAGTTAGATGACACTTTTAAATGGATTGCACTCTCGTATGCAATTCTAAGTTTCCTAGTTTTTGCTTAAATAACAGTTCTCGCTTTATTCCACTGCTATATCAGTTTTTGTTTGTACAAATCAACATTGGAAGTCCTCAGAGGAGATAAAGTCAAACCGACCGATACTTGCTAGATCCCCATACGACGCACTTCTTAAATGAATAGAAAAGTCGGACCTCAAATGGCTGATAATATCGCTTAAGAATCATCTTCAATCGCTCTTCAAAAGGCAAAGAATACGGTGTGATAGTTGCTTTTTAGTGGCAAAAATAAATCATATTAATCAGTATTTACTATAGAGCCTATTTTCCTTTGGACCGAATGCAGTTGGTCCCTTGTAATATTTTGCCAACAAAGGGCTTGTACCATAGGTTTTATTATTGTAATCTTTAGCGTAATTATATCCAATGGATGAATCGTACTTCGATGTATTATCTAGCTTAGTTTCAGATTTCTCAGATCTTATTGCTGATTTCTATCTCTTGTTCTTCAAAATGTCTTTCAAAGACTGCTTTTTCTTCAATTTGTCTCTTTCATCATCATTTAATACTGAAGAATTTATGTTAGAGTAACTTCCAGAGTTGGACTGAACCGCATGAGATTTTGGAGTCGAAGTCGAGACTTTATTTGTTTTTTGGTTATTGTAGCTCTGCCTGTATTCATTAGTCTTTTCCCTCATTATCTCTGTGGCTCTATGAATAGAGGAAGCTGATTTTTTGTTTTAAATGAGAGTTGGTGTGTCAGGCTCTGAATAGATCTTCTTAATCCTTTCATAGATAAGCTGTTTATATTGCTTTAGGTTGAGCTTCTTGTTATCTGAAACAGGAGGTTGGATTACTTTCTTGCTGACAACTTCTTCCTTCGAGTTATGGAACTGAGCTAGGTAAGGATGCCTAAGAGCTTCATTTATTGTGATTCTTTTGTCAGGATTAAACTGCAACATTCTGACCAATAAGTCAACAGCCTAGGTCGGAATATCACTTTTAAACCATTACCTCAGAGGCTTTACTTTTAAATTCGTAATTGAATCTATCATCGTCTCAGCTACGTCAGAGTTTAATGAATGTACATCTTCTCTTTTTGGTTTGCCTGTGAAGGACAAAATTCTCTATAGTTGGTTCAAAGTTGAATTTCCGGGGAATAATGGTTTACCCAGAAGCAACTAACCGATTATGCAGCCAATACTCCACACATCAGCACTCTTTTCGTATGATTGAGAACCTAAAAGAACTTATGGTGCACGATACCATCGAGTAGCAACTTCTTAGGTCAAGACCAAATCTTTGTCGGATCCATCAGCAGCCAGACTTCTTGCAAGCCCGAAATCACAGATTTTAAGATGGCAGTCTGAGTTAATGAGTATGTTGCTAGGTTTGAGGTCCCTGTGGATAACTTCGGCAGAATGAAGATATTTCATTCCTTTTAATATCTGGTACATTATAAAGCGATTGTGTAGGTCTTTGAGGATTTTTTGGCCGATGGCGTTGTGTAGGTCTGCCTCCATAAATTAGAAGACAAGATAAAGATCCTTATCATTCTAGGCTTTTATGACATTATGAAGCTTGATTATGTTGGGATGATTAAGCTAGTGAAGGTAGCAAATTTCTCGATAAGTTCTTTGCGCATCGATTGAGTGCTGGAAAGCATCGAATATCTTTTTAAGCGCGAGTGTTTAGTTAGCCTTGCGATCTGTAACTTTCCAAACATGTCCATAGGCTCCAGAGCCAACTTTTTTGAGAAGAGTATAACGTGCCAGTACGTGTGCTTCTACTTCTTCAGCCATTTTCTGCGTAATTGATATTTTAAATTATATTTCCATCTCTATCTATCTCAGTTTAAAACAAATCAATCCATTCAATAAATCATTTCTTCTCAGGCTCATAATTCGTCGATATTTTGCCCTTTTTGCTAGTCAAACGAGTTTATTAATCCGTTTCTTGTTATTTTTTACAAATTCCAAGACTTTCCATGGCCTATTACGTATTCTAATCGTTTGTGTATCCACCCTCAGCAGAAAGGTTCGCCTTCCCTGATGTTTAACAGCTACTGGGCTTATTTTTGAACGAAAAGTATTTGTTAATTTTGACTTTAGGACTTTTATTATAGAATTGTATATCTTGATGCTTTTGCTTCTCATCTTTATCATGGATTTACAAATACCTTGCTCTTGAAATAAGGTTAGTTTTTATTTTATTTTCGCAAGTGTTACATTTGCACTTATTTTTGCAAGTACTGCACTACCATTTACTATTCGGATTTATAGGCTCTTTTAACTAGCAGTTCAGTAAGCATATCTTACAAAAGGCTTCTTGGCATTTGCTATTCTAACATCTTTTGAGGGTTTTGTGATTAAAAAGATTTCTACATAAATGGCAAATTTCCTATTCTTATGAATGTTTGTTTTTGGGTGATATCTTGATGCCTTTTGAGCAACTGAAGCAAAAAGAAATGCATAGACCTTGGCAAGCTGGGCAGACTCTCAAATAGGGCTTTTTATCATTGACATTTTTTGAAATGTTAATCAAATATTCAGGTTAATATGAGAAAGAAAGGAATAAGCATTTATAGCAAAAATATTATGTACAATTTTGAAATCTGCAACCAAACAACTAGCTTCGCTACAATTTCACTCCACAACTGTGGCATAAATGCATAATATTTTGAAAGCTTATCTGTTTCTATTATTGAAGCAATCTTTTGTGCTGCAGGTGAGCCACAGGATTTGTAAAGAATTATCTAAAAAGAGATATTACCTGTATTATACTTGTTTTAGAAATTGAAAGAAGCTACTAGGCAAAGTTTGTTGAAAATTCTCTATTTTTGATTGTGTAAGTAGGCTTGATGACACCAATGCTACGAAATAAAAAGTGACTAAAGAGTCTTTCCCTCTACTCAAAGCTATCCAATCTAGAAACCCATTTTTAGAACTAGTAATGTAAAAAATTATACCTTAAGAGTTATTCAATGTTATGATTTCCTGATTAATTATTAGAGTCAAAATTATTGATGTTCTGTTTAATTAACCAATTTTCTTCGGATTAAAGCTTAAAAGGATGTCTAATCCATAATTCGTGTAGATATTCATCATTGCCAATAAACTATTTAAACTCTTAGCTAAAGTAAACATAAGTTAGCTCTTCAAAAGAGAAAAATTCGTAAATTACATAGGTTTGCAGGAACTTTCGTCCCTTCTATCTGTTTTAATATATTTCTGTTCTTTTGTTTAGAAGCTCCACTACTCTCTGAATGCTTAGATTTTTACCTAGCACTGAAAACCATTATTTTTTAGTTTGATTACCGATTTGACTAAGCTTCTATAGCCAGTAACATTCTTAGGAACTGTATTTCTACTCCTAAATCTTCTAAATATCTTCAGGATCGATTATACCACTTTTTTTGAGAAAAAAATCAAATTAAGTACTTGAGAACCCAATACAATGAAACATGTTTTTCAAATTTGTAGTTTTGCATGAGCTTTATTCGAAAATCTTTTCGATTATAAAGAGAAAGCAGAGAAACATAGGACTTTATTAGACTAAAAGTACAATTTTAGTACCTTAATTGAAGCAGAAAAGGCTAAGTAGCCTGTTGAGATAAAGTTGGTGCACCTTAAGTAAAATATTAGAATATTGTAGCTGACTTTAAACATTATAATGAGAATACAGATTCGATTAACATTGATTCGAACCTAAGTACTCCAAAGCTTAAAGATTTATCTATAGTGAGGGTAGTGCTGTTCTATTTAGTTAAAGCCATTATTTCCTAGAGTAAATTTTATTTAAACTATAATAGCCCAAATCTATTTTCCTCTTCTCAAAAAGATGAATCGTACCCTCACTCAGATCTTTGAGATGTTCCATTCGCAAATACTAAAACTTTTCTTTATTTCTTATCTAAACCACTTGCACTCTCATGCACAGCTATTTTATCTTGGCTTCTACCTGTTCATCGTACCATGCTTATTAGCACATCAGAACTATCATGTCAAAGCAGCAATTTATGTATTAGTTTGCTAGCGACATTACCTAATTGCCAAAAAGTAATCCGATTCTCAAGTTGGCTAGATTTAGACTGAATTAACCTATTAACAAATTGGACTGATCTTCGTTTTCTTTAAGGTGTATAGTTTTCGCTTTTGAGCGAGGCCAAGATTGAAAAAATGGGCTCTTTCCTGTACTAAGTCTAATTCCTAATAATTAGCCTCTAAATATTATAAATCTGCCTAAATAGGATTTGGAGTGATTGGGATGGTAATAGGGGAGCAAAAGGTCTATTATAGTATTTCTGAATAAATAATTGCTTACCTTTTGGCAAAAAATTGCCTATATTTTTGAACAATTTGCAAAGTTTCCATTTTTGCCAAAATTGGCAACAAAGAAGGAGAGCACCCAATAGAGTGATAATTGCTAATTACTGGTATCAGAGAATCTTCTAAGAAGTCATCGAGTGAAGTTGCTGTAAAATTGGAGAAATAGACACCTTGGCTGCAAATTTTAGAGAATTCGAATGTGAAATCCATACAACTACTTATAAGAATTATAGATGATGATGTTATCAATCACTGATTACGCTCAAATATGCGTTTTGCGATAAAGAATGCACCTCTGAGGCCCAGCTCAATTTCCTTGCAGACCACCACTGGAACATTTTCCACTAGTTTTTTGACTTATGGGTGTCTCTGTTTGAATCCTTAGAATAGATCTCTGCGTTTTAGCTTTTATATGACTGAATTGGTAAGACTGCCGACAAGATAAATCCCTCCAACAGTCAAATGTTGAGCCACAAAGGTGGAGATTGCTGAAGAATAGATTTTAATGAAGAGATCCAACACTTTTTGATAGATTATTGGGGCGTTCTCACTCACGGCAACCTTTATGATTTATTATGATTTGGGTAAAGGCTAGTCTATTTTTATTTCTTCTCCTGCTTTGACCAAATGGAATTTAAACATGTAGGGTAAGCTAGGTCCACAGAAAGACCTCTCTAATGAAATGTAGTTAAAGGCTCCCTCCCCTTTCAACGACCCCTACTTTTTGAAAAATTGGAAATACTCGACAGTCTCTTCATCGATCAAAGGGAAATCAATATGGCCGCCCTCAGAAGGAAGAACAATCGTTTCATAGCCTTATTTTGTCTTAATAGGATACAGAACCGAGTTTCCTAAGCCAGTTCCAGGACCTATGATGCCTCTAATTTTTTTTGGATTTGCGTCCAGACCATTTACGCTTTAAAATTGGTCAGGCTAGAGCGTAAGAATCCCATATGAGGCAGCTTAGAAATCATTTGCAAATACAAAATCCTTGATTTTTAGATTCTAACCCAATATTTTCCCATCTAAAACGCCCCACTTCTAAGCGTTCGCCAGAAAAACTGTATTCTCGGTTATTGGGCCAGCTATTCCTATGGCAGCAACAGCCGGATAATTATCAGCAGACACGTCAGAGAGAAAATCTTAAATCGCTTTCTGAAAAACATCGTACTCGGCTACCTTTAAGACGAGTTACTTGAGTACCTGAGTGGGATTATTGAGGTTGAGATCAATACTAATGAGTTGCAATCTGATATTGGTTCCTCCAACATCGCCAATAAGGGCAATCCTCTTGTGGTCCATGTATGATTTAATATTAATTAAGATCTTACTGTGTTGGATAAATAAAACTCTAATACTCATCAGTGATCAAATTGTCGCAAATGCGTTATCCAGCTGCCATTTTTCTTGTTCAGTGATTTTCATAAACGGATCAAACAAAGGAGGATCCACCTTACACCATTGAGTTCCGTTATTTTCTGCATTTGAATCTAATCTTTTTAGCAGTTCACGTGTCGTCTTACCTTTCAATGACAGGTAAATGTGAAAAAAGAGGAAACATAGCAGTGGCAACCCTATAACCCCGACTACAACTGAACAGATCACGATTGCCACAGTAGGGTCTATGTCCTCCGAGTTTTAAGATATCAGAAAAATTACGATGTTGATTGCAGCTGTTGCCAAAGAACATATCACTCCAGTTACGAAAGAAATGAAAAACCTGTAATTGCGTTTTCCTACGCAGTTGTTGACAAAAGGGCAATGGTGATCCATAATCTAAACACAGCTGTTACAGGTTGAACAATGGCTAGCTCTTTCAGGGCGAAATATTTTACAAGTCGAGCACTAAGGCCGCATATTATTGAAATCGTCGTAAAGAAATCTCTTAAATTTTTAGGGGCCCAAATACTAAAGAATAGGCCTTCTCGGAATAATCCCAGGGTCAGTGCAGGCAGTGAGGTTGTAGAAAACAGTAGTGATGGCTACACTCAGATAGAAAATAATGGGCAATGCGGGTGTCACTTTGTTCCAAATTTTTGGCAGCACATATAAAGAATAGACTGTGACAACTATAGCTGCACATACATACCAGCAGAGGCTAGGACCACAGTCCGCTGCTGGACCAATCATGCAGAGATTACATAAAAACCTATTCCGAGCAGGCCAAACTTCGTAAAGGCGAGGCATTTCCTCCGATGATTGATAATATTATAGCCAACTCAATATTTTACAATTCTCTGATTGATTTTAGTTTTGCCCAAGAAAAAAGCATACTCAGGATTCTGGACTTCTTCCACTGAAGCAAACTAGGGTCGCTTTTTATGTTAGCTATAATATGGTAACTGTATGGCTAAGATAACTTTGTATTCAGCCAGCCGTTTAGCCATTAGTTAAATTTATAAAACATCAAAGTAGATATTCAGGCTGTTCTTGAACCAATTTCGTTAAGTCCCAAACAGACATCCTTCCGTTGCTCAAACTTGCAATTACAGCACTGCGGCTTGCTCCAAAAGAATGTAAACTATCCACAGATATGTTTTCAAATTATTTCACCAGTTTCAAACTTCTGTCGAGAACAATCATCTTATGCGAGTTAGCCACTATTGCTACAGTTTTAAGTCGCTAGTTTTCATTACGTAAAGTAACTAAAATGCAATACTTTGGTTATTCGATTCCCAGCTGGTGAGACTCAATCGTAGTTTATTGAGGATGCGAGTGGGTTGTAAGCTGCCATAGTTTGATTTGTTCAGCATCTGCAGTAATGGTCATAGCATGGTAGCCGAGATTATCCACAGCCACGGCTGAAGGTTTCTCCGAATGCGTTAAGTGCATACTTTTATCCAATTTAACAAAATTGCCCTCTTTGTCGCTGGCCAGTTTAAAGCTTTTAACCTAACTGGTCCAGCCTCTGACTAAAATCAGTGGCCCTCCGAATTGTATATCGTAGTGTTAAATCTGATATGTGCTCACATTTGCTAAACGTTCACCTTACATCGACCATACGTTTATGGTAGTATCTGCCTAGATTCCTGTGCTGACTATGAATTTTTCACCTTAACTCACAGATAAAGTTCCTTGCGTGCCTTTGTAGATATTTCTAGCGAATCTTTTGACTTCTTTAAAATAGATTCCTCCTTCACCACCTTTGAACTCATAATATGCAATAGTCTTGTCAAAGGATAGGGCTGCGAAGTAATAATTGGCACTTATTGCCACTGCGGTGGCTGTATTGTTTTAGAGAGAGGTGAAAAACATATCTTGGCAAGGAGTGTGCGCCTTCCATTTGCGTAAATCGTACATACATAGCTCATTACGAGATGTTCCAAACAGAATTTTTGAGTTTTTTATAGCTAATGCAGTCAGAGTGCTCAGGTTTTTTTGATTCTTTATACTTATCGAACCGTAATATTGATTACCATAAAGTTCTTCTAACTATCTGGCAGACTTCGCATTTTATACAGTTTTGGCAGATGATTCATTTTTCTTCTTCTTTTTCTTTTGAGGCTCTTGATTGGTTTCAGTTTTATCATTATCTTTGTTGGGGATGGTTGTGGAATCTACTTTTTTTGAAGTAGCTGAGGGTTATTAGGTGGTTTGCTTTTGAGCGTCAGTTGTAGTTTGCTTTCGTTTTAGGAAAAATGCTAAAATTAGGATAGATAAGGCCACGAGAGCCACGATATAGGCTGTCATATTAATTTAAACAATGCTTTGATTAAGAAAAATGATAAGACTATCTTGCAGATGTCAAAAAGTCTAATTTTAGCAAATTCCTCTCATTCTTTAGCCTTTTTTTGCTGATAATATGTCTTAAGCTAAATGTAATTTGATCTACACTTAAAATGCAATATTCACATTTGAATAAATAATCAAATCAAAAGAGAGCTTATACTTCCAGTTCACTAAATAATCTTATTATTGCGGATAAAGATAAATATTGCAATAGCTCGTCTTTTCTGCCCAAAACTTTATGCACAATCTCCCTCAAATAAATTCTTTCATCTTCAGATAAATTTTCATAACGTTCGTACTTTTCCTTCAATCTTATCACAACCAAGATATACTCGTAAACCTATTAGAGATTCAGCTTCAGCTAACTGTTTAAAACATATTCTGCTTCAAATTTTTAGGCTTGCTTCTATTTCTCGGTCTGATGAGCTCGAACAACTTCGCTTAGTGAGCGGCCAGCGATCTTAATTTGAGGATTATATTCTAAAAGCTGGCTAAAGATGCCACTTTATGATTCTAAGTTATTTCAAAATTACTGAAACTGCCAAAAGAAACTTTAGTTGACTCCAAATCCCAGCTGAATTTCTTGATCTATGAGGAAAGGTAAATGTTAGAAATGGGACGAGTAACCGTATTGGCTGTATAGAGATGAAATTTAAAAAATGTGATTAATTCTGTCAAATGCTGAGTTACATGAGACTGAATGATGATTTATATGAACTTGCTCATTAACAAAGGCCTCGAAATAATAATCTCTTAATAGACTAGAGCAGAAGGCAGAGTGAAGTTTGAGTTTTAGGAAATACAGGGTATGAGTATCTTTTTTAGTTCAAAGCCGAAACTGCTAAATCCTCCCATTCTCAGCAGCTATAGGATTTTCTTCTTTTTTAGACCTTGCTATTTGCGGTAAGGAGAGTTGCTGATTTGCCCCAAATCATACGTAAAATAATTGACTTCAAAGGCTATATCTGCCAGAAGAGAATGAACCAACTATTAGTGATGATCAGCAATTAAACAGAGATAGATTTCATTTAGGAAAGGACTAATTGTTCTCAGTTTACGACTGCCCACAAATAGTTTATCAAGCAACTACTTTGCAAATTACTTGTAGCTTACACTTTTTAAATTTTACTCTTAAACGAGCAAAATAAGCAGAGGCATATTAACATCATTGCCTATCTAGTTTAGCTAATCTTCTTTGCAAAAGTTGATTACTATTCTTTTCATAAAATGAATGATCACACTGTTGCTTTAGATCTTGAACTATTTAGTTATGTAAGTTTAGTAAAGCTCTCTCGCATATTACCTTGCAACTTTCTTTCCCAGCTATATTAGAAACTCCCCAGCTGAGATCTGGAAAAGCACTTAAAAAAAAGCCTACTTATGTTAAGAGTTGTATTTCAATAGTAACAAAAATTCGTTTATCTCTAAGTAATTGCGAATGGCTATCAAACTTTGCAGTAATCTAGATTCATTTGCTGTAAGATTCTACTTTTGATAGCGTAATTTACCCTTTTCGCAGTTTCGCTTTATTTTTGATTTTATTTCGTCAAACGAAGATATCTTTCCGTACATATTTTCCCAGTTTTCTATCGTAGCTAATAGCTGAGCATATTAGCGGTCTCTATGAGCTTTTAAAGGAGTACTCAAAGACTAAAATTGGGCTTCGGCACGTGCCCTACCATCTCTCCCATGCTCTGATAGATTATTTTTGAAGCTAACTTTTGAAATCATCGACATTTTATCAAAATCTGTATTTTTATTTCTTTCTTCAATTATGCTTGATTCTAATCTGCTTCCGATGAGCCTTGAATTTTTGTTCTAACTATTCAATTACTTAAATCTATTTTTTTCCTAACCTGGTGTGTATCTGCTTAGTACTTTTAGTGAATTTTTGAGCATCTAATCTGTGATATTATGGGAAGAATCCTTGATTACTTCCACTGTCTTTTGCCTCAAAAAAGCACAACCTTGCTTCACTGCATGTTCTATGGCTGCATTGTCTGCGTATACTAAATTGGTGACCTTTTTATAGCAGCTCATCCAAATCAGAACAATTTGATTTTGCTGTGGATAGTAAAAAGACCTCCCTGTAAAACTGCAAGAGATTTTCAAAGGCAGAATGCTTAAAAGATTTGAAATAACGTAAACTCCAAAGTTTAGTAATTCTCTTTGTTCGAGATTAGTCTTATGAGTCAATTAAAATCGACTAAGTATGACTTCATGGTCAGGTTAAATACTACTCCGAGGAACTGATTTGGGAAGCTAGCCATCTTTCAACCAGCCAACAAGTTGCTCCAATTATTTCTTTTGCGAATGATGGTCAGTTTCATCCAAGGGAAGGAATCCTCTTGAAACATAAAGCAAATGCTACATTTGCTTATTAAATCTGCTGGGAACTATTTTTTCGCAACTATCAGCTTTGTGCCTGTGCAGATTCCAGAATCTCACAGCAGTCACCAAAGAGTAAAATTTTATCTGACTCGACTTCTGCTGCCCCATCATAAATATGAATTTGGTCTTCTGCTACTTATCTTTTGTTTTATAAATGTTGTAGGCCAAGACTGTGGACAGTCTGAATGCCGTTGGTCTAGGCTAGCAGCCTATGTGCTAAACTCTTTGCAAGGCAGTTGTTTAGAATGCTTCTTCCTCCGGGGAGAAACCTTGAAGGTGAGAATATAAATAATTAAGAATTATGGCTGCAAGCTCCAATGAAGACTTCAGGTGTTGATTCTGCCCATCAATATCTTCACACCAACCCCCCGAAACAGCCATATATTGGGAGCTGGATAGTGTTAATGCTATGTCTGGATAGACGTTCCAACTGAGAAGTCGAGCTTGATTTGCGATGATAGTGTGTAGGTTATCAATGAATCTAGGGTGGTGCACTGGCAGGAGGTGTTTGATTTCTATGGGCAAAAAATGCAGGTTATTGGGTAAATCGGAGATATGGCACAGTCGTCTTGGGTCCATATTATTAATAACGAATGTGAAGAGATGATTACGATTTACCTATCTTGGTTGTATTTGAAATTTTATTTCCTCATTTTTCTTCATTATTTTTCGATTATTTTGATCTAATGCTTCTATATGTTTTCCCTCGCGTTTGTGGTTTTAATAGGAAAACTGACTTTATCATTTGGCGATTAGTCTTTCTATTCGTCTCTGCAATTTAATGTTGTTTTCTTGTGGAAGCTGAAATGCGCCCAGAATGAACATCTTAGCATTTTGAAAACTATGATGAATCTTGATCTTTTTGCTATCGACAAACGCCAATTACTCCTTCTTTGAAGGTTATGTATGAATAATTTAACAAATAAACAGCTAAATATGGACTGAAGGTAAATCAATAAAACTTGGAACCAAGTTGCATCTATTTTTTACTATTTTTGTTTCTCATACTCAAACCCAAACTTTTGTCTTTTTCATAGTCGAATATAAGTGTTCGAATAAATTTTTGAATTTCTTTAGTTTTCTATTAATTGAAAGTTCCAAGCTTTCATAAAATAGTAGTAATTAATATGCGTTTTTTTTTATTTTTAACAAAAAGATTCTAATTTTTGCTCAAAGTTAACATGAATCACTATTTTGACTGTAATAATTAGCGCATCTAACTTTCATTTTGCCTTTCTGACTTAATAATGGTATACTTTCTCTTCTTTTTACTACTGAGCAGATACAGTATTTTAGAACCTAAGTTAGTCCTAAGTTTCGAACTATCTGTCATTAATATGAGAATACAAAGGAAAATGATAAAGCCTTGGCTGACTGGACTTTTAACTTTAATATGTTTTATTGTTATAAAACTATAAACAAGCCCTTTTATTAACAAAACGTCTCTTACCTCAAAATCACATCTTTTCACATCTCCACATACCCTTTTTTAATATGAACACTCCCATTTTACTGCTTTAACTTTTTGCGAACAGTTATTTAGAACAGCAATACATTTTCATGAGCACTGTGGTGTTATTCTTAACATGCTCTTTCTCTTTCGACTGTTTTAAACTTAACACCATCTGTTGGACGCGTTCCAATCGTTCCTACTGCATATTTTACCAACCCTATCAAACACCCAAATAGGCATCTCTCCAAAAATAACCTTTTTATTCAAAAACATTAGCGTTTGATTAACCTAAAAGGAGTGCTTCGAGTTTTGAGACTTTAGCTAATAAGATAACGAATAACCTGAAACGATCAGAGTAATAGGATAGTGACCCTAGAAGACACACTAATTACATGAAACAAGAAATACATGAATTCAGTGATATTCT
>Ga0316217_10000659_pt1 | contig 48043 bp, 34 predicted proteins | sample 1anoAmetaG_FD_203633 | JGI IMG/M metagenome (GOLD analysis project Ga0316217, IMG submission 203633) | Freshwater microbial communities from Trout Bog Lake, Wisconsin, USA - 1anoA | ecosystem: Environmental > Aquatic > Freshwater > Lake > Hypolimnion/Profundal zone | place: USA: Wisconsin...
CCCGATGAGGCTTATTCCAAAGGACTTGAGAAACTGAGAGCGGCGGCCTGACGCCGGTAACCACAACAACGACGGGACATTGCTTATTTCACCCCTCAGGCTGTCTCACAAATCCCGGCCACCTCATACAATCCTGTTTGGGTCGATGCTTTCAGCCTCAGAGTCACGACAAAAAACCACGCCAATAACATGACATTTCACATGGTGCGCGAGATACGCAGCTATGGCGCTCTTGCCGATTCCCGGTCCACCTGTTATGCAAAACACCTGTTGCTTATTTGCGGCGACGCGCCACTTTTCAATCTCTTTAACGATCCATTCCCTACCAACGAAACCACCTTTTAGTAGCCTACTGATATCCACGGTTGTAGATAACGGGACCAGCTTTTTGTCCAAATCCTCTATTTCACCGGCAAAACGGACATTGGCTGGATCCATTAATACCTTAACAATTTCATTCAACTTAACTAGATACCATTCTTCAAAGGCGGCTTCGCCTTTCTTTTTGATTACTTTCCACTCGTGCATATCGAGGTATTGCAGGTGTGAGATCGTCACCGGAGGCTTAACTTTATTTGGATTTTCAAGTAAAACCGAATGTACAACCCCTCCCATAACACCAACTGCAATGGCAAGTTCATTCAGACATACGCCAGGGTCCCTAATGGAATGTTTAGATAAAAATGACAGAACCATGTGACTGTGATGAATTCCGTCGGAGATGGTCCGTCTCCAGTCATCTGTAAATTTTATTTTCTCAGAATCAATCCATACTTCATGTGATCCGTTTTCAACTTTCTCAAGATCTTCCTTTATCTTCTCAACTAGCCATCGGTTGTCATCATGGCCGTAACTGAAAAAAACTCGCATTTGCATATCCTTATTAGGTTTGTGATCATTTTGTAGGATACGTGTTTATTTCGGGCTTGTCATACTGACAATCAATATAGATAGCTGAGATAATTCATGAACTCTAGTGACTACAGGTGCGGGCCGGACCCGGAATTTATACGGCGAGGCGGGACGCCCCCCCCCCAGCCTCGGACAGGGGTGACGGGCGAACTTCCTCACGGCTTGGCGGCCTCGACTTTCTTGTCCCGGTTCACAATCAGCCAGTCGCCGTTTTCTATCAACGCCTCGCAGCCAAGCTGGTAGATCAGGCGCCGGCACGGGGTGTTCTCAAAGCGGTCCTGCCCCTTGTCCCGCTCTATCTTACTGAGCGCGCGCTTGAAGAGCTTGTGATAGATCTTGTACGACTGCCTCTTTTCCAACTCCGCGTTGAAATCCTGCTTGTGCTCCAGGATGAAATACACGACCGGGATCAGCCCCAGGGTGAAGGAGACGGCGGCGTGGTCGATGTACTCGTGGAAGAAGACGCCGGCCAATGACAAGGCGAAGACGAGCCAGTACAATGCGTAGCCGTAGAACTCGCCGTACTTCTCGGCCTCTTTCAACCGGGAGAGCCTATCCTGGTAAAAGTTCGCCTGATCCTTTATCCAGGCTTCTATGACGAATTCCACGTTGTGGGGGGTCTCAAGGTAGCTGTTAAACGCAAGCGCCTTGATGGCACTGGAGATCCAGAGCGTCTCCTTCTGGTGCTTCTTGAGGTAATGATCGGAAACTATCGAGCGCAGCCCGGCGGAGCGCCAGAAGAACTGGACTCTCAGCGCCTCGGCAAGGGACCGGTACTCGTTGTATTTGGAGTGGGACATCTGCCTCTTGTGCATCTGGTAGGCGCCCAGACCGAAAAGAAGCAAAAGGAAATACGCCCCCATGGCCGCGACCGGATGCCACTCGTGGGCGTACAGCAATTCGACGACGGCGAGTCCCACCACGACGGAGCAAAATACCGTGAAATAAGCCTTGTGGTCGCGATTGAACAGCATCGACAACTGGTCTGCCGCCTGGAAGACGTCGCGTGTCCTCTTGAGGCTGCCAGAGCCCGAAGCGTCGGCATCCAGCAGCGCCTGTTGCTGTCTCAGCAGCTCCTCGCGGGGCTTTTCGAACAGTTCACCCCGGGGATCGAGGGTATCCTGATAGTCGCTGACGTCGCGGTTGAACGCGTCTATTTTCTGCAGCGCTTCGACAAAGCCGGCCAGAGGCGCCGACCCCGAAGCTTCCGCCTCGGGGTCGGCGCTGGCCTCCTGGCAGATCCGCACCTCGGAGCTTTCCCCCCCGCCGGGTTCCCGCTGCACCTGGACCCTCCAGACGATGCCGGTATTCTGCTGGTCGAAGATGTTGTCGATGTTCAGAAAATCGAAGCGCTCTTCGGCGATCTCGCTCGCTATTTTGAGCGGCAGGCCTTTCATCTCGCCGTTCATGCGGTAATTGACGATCTGGGAGGTCCCGCCGATCGCTTCCGACGACTTCCCGTCGTACAAGGCGATCAGGATGTGGCAGTGCTTCGCCATGTACGCCCCCACCAGCGCGTACTGGCTCCCTCGTTCCTCCTCGGACCTGAGCAGTCCCTGCTCCGACACTCCCTCCACCAGCGGCAGCAGGAACGAGCTCTCCGCCGCTGCCAGCAATCGCTCGAATTCGGCGACCGAGCCGTCACGCTCCGGGCTGCCGGCCTCGCCGGCAAAGGTGCTCGCGTAGACCTCCTGTGGCATCGGGAGCGGGACGATGATCGGGATTCCCTGCCCCAGCGCTATCTCTGCCACCAGACGGTCCGCCCCGTCGGCGAGGGGGGTCAGGAGCTTTACCGGGGAGTGCGGGTATTTCCGGACAACGTGCTCCTCTATGAACTCCGACAACAGCTCCTTTATCTTGGGGTACTGGCTGCGGGCCACGTTGCGGTGGCCGGTCACGCCGAGCAGGATCGGAATTTGGTAGCCGCTGCAGTCACTGGACATGGTGCTCTCCCGGTTTGAATATTCTGGCATCACTTTGAGAAGTACAGCGCCGAGCGCGAAAAGAACAAACCGCCTTCCCCCTGGCATGCGACCGCCATCCGGAACCTGCCGCCGATCTTGTTGGCGTTGACACTGGCAATGACCTTGGGATCGAAGCCGGCGTCCTCGGGGCATAACTTCTCCAGATAGCTGCTTTTGGGCTCGATGCTTTCGATGTCCACGCACGCCAGGTCGCCCGCAGTGGCATATTTGTAATTGACGCCGAAATGGAACAATTTGTCGTACGATATGACGTTCTCCAGATCGCTTATCGCATCTGCAAGCTTGAGAAAGCGCCTTTCGAATTCCGCGGGATCCGCGACCTCATCCGGGTCGGCAGGCGTCTCAATGAGCTTCTCGCAGACGGAAATCAGGATATGCTTGGCCTTTCCATGCAAACAATATTTTTCGATCACCCCGCCGTTTTCGGCAGTTACGACCTGGACCAAGGAGCCGGACCCGGCTGTCCGGTACTTTAATATTTCCGCACCCTTTTCTACGTAACTGCCAGTGTGGTCATGAATATAGTCATCGTCGATTTCCAGCGGCTCATTCTGGTGTATATTCTGCTTATAGGTATACGCCACCTTGTAAGCGACAGGTTGTATAGATTTGAGCCTGTGGTAGGTGTACGAAACAGTCAGGTCGGTAAAGCGCCGTTTGATGCTTGGAAGTATCGCGAGGATATATTCCCTGGAGAGGTCCAACGCTTTATACGAGTTCTTGGTTTCCCGTATCATGGCGATGTATCCCTTTATCGTGCCGGCAGCTTCCGCATCGCCCTGCAGCTCCTGCAGCAGCCTGCCGGAAATGCGCAGCAGCCGGTCTATTTTCTGCTGCAGGGCCGTCCGGACCGCTTCGGCGACCCTGCGCGCCAGCGCCCGGCGCTCCCCCGTGAAGTACTGGTCGTTCCTCATCGCCATGATCTGCGGACGGTACCTGAAGGCGGTCATCAACTCCTGCACCGCTTCGGTCTCCTGCAGGTTGTTGATGTGCTGGCAGGACTTCTCGTAATGGGCGGCGGCCAGCCAGGGAGCGACTTCGACCGCGCCGGAGGCGCACTCCACGGCGAGGGGGAAACTGCCGATGAGGGCGGCCGACTGGGCGGCGAGCATGTAGGCCTCCGCCGAACGGATCAGCCGGCGGTCCGACTGGGCCATCTGGGCCGCCTTGAGCGCGAGTTCCAGGGCCTCGGCGCCCCCCTTTTTGGACCCGGAGGCAGCCAGCAGCCTGGCGAGCTCGTAGGTGGGCCGGAAATCCATGGGGCGCAGTTCCAGCGCCCGGCGGTAATGGGTCGCGGCGGCATTGCGGTCCGCCAGCCCCATGGCCTTCTCCGCCTCGCGAATCTGCTCGTTTGCCGCGACCTCAGCGGGCCGCTTCAGAATCTCCGAAAGGTTCTCCAGCTGCTTCAGGTTGCTGCTGTAGACAAACTCCACGGCGCTGCTCTCTTCCCTTTCCAGGGTCGCCCTGTCCTTTTCCGAGAGGTAGTTCCTGATGTGGGTGTTGATCCCTGCGTCCGCGTCGTCCTGGTCCGGCTGGGCGATCATCGATTCGGGACGGGTCCAGATGATCGGCTTCAGCGCCCACTGGAAGATCGTGTCCGCGACCTCGTCCTCGTTGACCGGCAACTGATAGATCCCGGGGGTGTGATTGTCCAATATTTCCTGGCGCCACCTGCCGAGGCGGGGGTCGGCCGGAGCATCGACGGCACCGGATCCGATGAGAAACGGCACCACGATGGTCGGATGCTTTTCGTCCAGCGCCGCCCGGTACTCCAGATGGGTATAACTGAGCTCCTCCCCCTGGGGGAGGGAACCGTAGCTGTCGCCCACGATGAGGATCATCACCTCGGCCCGGCGCACCGCGGACAGGCAGGTGATGACAGGTGGGTGCCGGTCCACCCGCCCGTCGTTGAAGTCCACCGCCTCCAGCGGGAAGGCCTTGAAGTTGTTGATCTTGTCCCGGATCTTCCCCCTGAGGCTGGAGAATTCGTCGAATCGGGAGGCGATGAAGATCTCGGTACGCTTGATGGTCATGCGTGTTCCTCACAGCGTCCTGCTTCAATTCCGGCACTGTTTTTCCCGGGACTGAACGCGGCAGACGGCAGATTACGGCATCGGAGGGATGGCGGCAAGGGGCGCGCAGCAATCCTCACGGGGAGGGCGCCCGCTCAAAAACGGAATCAGATGCCGGCGGGAAGCCAGGCCAGGGGGGCCTCCCTCCCGAGCTGATCCCTGCGGTAGCGCTCGAAGCGGTAATAGATTTCGATGATGACCTGCAGCTTCTCGACGATACTGGCATAGCTCAAGGTCTGGCGGCTGATGACATAGCCGGTGAGCAGCCTGTCCCAGGAAATGATCCTGCGCGCTTCGGCATAGGTCTTGAGCCGCAGCCTCGCGGCGCGCAGAGCTTGGTGGAACTCGTCGCTGCCGAGATGCTCGCTCGCCGGGACGCTCTTGATGATGGAGCTGTACCAGTCCACGTCGAACAGCTGCAGCCCCTCGTTGCGCCCGACAAAGTCGCTGAACTCGGGGGTCTTGAGAAAGCTGTAGTAGTCGTCCCGGAAGGAGGGCGCCTCGCCGCCGAACTTCATGCTGATCCGGACGTCCAGCGGAGTGGCGATCACCGAGGCGGACGCCTGGCGGATCCGGTCGCGCAGGTGGTCGTCGGAGTTTTTCCTCAGGTTGGCCGCCAGCCAGACGTAGCCGGAGGTCTCGTCGACCGTGGAGACGATGTCCAGTTCCAGGTTCGGATAATCCCGCAGCACCCCCTGGTTCAAGACCCCGGTGAGCTGCAGGAAATGCTTGCGCATGTGCATGAGATCCTCGAAATCGTCCTGGTGGATCTGGCTCTCGTGCGGGCTTATCTCTATCTCGTCATTCTGGAAGAACTCCCGCACTGCCATCAGCCCGTAATCGGCCTGGAGCAGCGGGATCCTGTCAGGGGCCAGGTACCTGTTGAAGGTGACAGGGTCCAGCTTCTGCCAGACGAACTGCACCAGCCGGGAAATCTGTCCCTTGAGACCCTCCTTGGCTTCGGGATCGTTGTAGCACTGGAAGGCATTGTCGGCATGGATCACGCAGCGGTTGCGAATCTTGCGGATCTCGTGGAGTTTTGTCGACGGGTACCGGGACGGGTTGATCCTGGCGAGTTCGTCGATGGCGTTGCAGATGAAGTCGCCGTTGCACGAGCGCTGCAGGCCGTGCCGGCCCATCTCGTCCTCGAGGTACTTCTCGAACAAAACGGCCGCCACGAATCCCGCGTCGATGAAATTCCCCAGGCGCAGCAAGCTCGCAGCGTAGAACGCGCAGCGTCCGCACCAGTTACTCGTTTCGGTCATCTGTCACCTGTCAGGGGCGCGAAGCCGTGGCGTGCGGAGCCGGTCCAAGAGCTTCATCATCGACCAGTGCTTGCCGGACTCCACGCTCACCGGGAGAATGTGGCGTTATCAATTGACCTACCTCTTCATCATCCTAGATAACATACAGTATCAGGCAAATCAGTAATTATAATTTTTGTTTTATTTAACTATTTACGTTTCATCACATTAGTTGGATTGCGGCAGTTGTTGGAACCTGAAGCAACAGCATCCATCGCGGCATTTGGCAAGACGGCATAAATGCGGGAACAACTTGAATTGGCATATAACCATTTAAATAACAATAGGGATTGAACTTGGCAAAAGCAAAGGAGGCGCGCGGCAATACTGGAACAGCAACCCATCATCCCTATGAAACAGTCTAAAATGGCGTCAGCCAGGCATTGCTAAGAGGCAGGACCCGAAACGGGCTCCCGAAAGAGAAGCGGGGCAGGCGGGCCGGGGTGCGGAGGCATCCGGCAGGATGCCGGAATGGAGGGGACTTTTTCGCTACGCGGCGCCGTCGACCTGGCACAGGAGCGCCGTCACGTTGTCGCTGCCGCCGGCGCTCTTGGCGGCTTCGACCAGGAGCGCCACCTTTTCGGGGAGCGCCGCGCGCCTGGCGAGAATCCGCCGTAGCTCGTCCGCGTCGAGCATCTCGGTCAGCCCGTCCGAGCAGAGCAGGAACAGGTCCTCGGAGTAGCTCCTGCCGCTGATCAGGTCGAAGGAGGGTTCCAGGTCGGCGCCGAGGGTCCTGGTCAGGACGTTCTTCATGGCGTGGCGCCGCGCCTGCGCGGGGGTGAGGAGCCCCTCTGCCACCATCTGCTGCACCAGGGAGTGGTCCCGGGTCAGCTGCCGCAGCTCACCCTCACGCAGCAGGTAGGCCCGGCTGTCGCCCAGGTGCGCCAGCAGGTAGCGGTCCTCGGCGAAGGCCAGCAGCTCCGCGGTGCACCCCATGCCGTCGTGGTCCGGATACCGGGCGACATGGTCCCGCAGGCGCCCGTGCGCGAGCCGGAAGGCGTCCCGGAAAAGGGCCGAGGCCGCCTGGACCGAGGCCGGCCGGGCCGGTCCCAAGACCTGGGCGACGGCCTCAACGAAGATCGCGCTGGCGACCTCGCCGGCGGGAGGCCCGCCCATGCCGTCGGCCAGCGCGAGCAGGCCGGTCTCGGCATGCACCAGAAAGGCGTCCTCGTTGTTGCTGCGCCGTCCGACATCGCTGGCGCCAAAGGCACGAAAGCTCGGCATGCTGTCTGGTCCTCATCGGTCCACGAACGGCCCGCCGCCCGTTGCTGCGGGTCCCAAGGACAATGATACCGCAAAGCCCGGTCGCCGGCTCTAGCTCACGTGAGGCGGCGGGCAGTGTCCCCCCTGCGCGAGCAGGGGGGAAGGCTCGCGCAGCGGGACAGGGGGGGCCGCCCTCCCGGGCAGACACCCCCTGCTTCGCCTGCGTCCAGCTTCCCCCCTATTTCATAGGATCCGCCAGGGCTACTCGTTGTTGTTTCCCATTACTTCAGCAACTCGCGTCCAGGTCCCTCCCCCATCAAGGGGGAGGCCAGGAGGGGGAGGGGGGTGAATCGGTGCCTGCTTGCCCCATCCCCGCCCCGTCCAGCACCTGCCTCACCTTCATCCTCAGGTCGTAGGGCGAAACCGGCTTGGAGAGCAGGAAACTGCCGTCGTCCAGGGAGACCTTGTGCTGCACGGCGTCGGGCGCGTAACCGCTGGCGAAGATGACCTTCACGTCCCCCCTCAGCTTGCGGATCTCGTCGGACGCCTCCTTGCCGTTTAGCTTCGGCATGATCAGGTCGAAGAGCAACAGCTCGATCTCGTCGGCGTGCTCCCGGAACCTGAGCACCGCCTGTTCGCCGTCGGCCGCCACGATGACCCGGTAACCGGCCTCCGTCAGGACGCTGGTCAACAGCTCCCGCACCTGGTCGTTGTCCTCCGCCAAAAGGATCGTCTCGCTCCCCCGCGCGGCCGCCTCCCGGGGCTTTTCCGGCGGGGACTGCGCCGACTCCTGCCCGCTCAACGGAAGATAGATCCTGAAGACGCTCCCGTGGCCGGGCTCGGAGTAGACGGTGATGAACCCCTCGTGCTGCTTCACGATCCCGTAGACGACGGAGAGGCCGAGCCCGGTCCCCTTCCCTACCTCCTTGGTGGAGAAGAACGGCTCGAAGATGCGCCGCGCGGTTTCCTGGTCCATCCCGACTCCGTCGTCCGAGACGCTCAGGAGCGCATAGGCGCCGGGCCGGCCGCACCCCTGGATCGCCACGAACTCCTCCGGCAACAGCACCTGCTCGGTGCGCAGGGTGAACAACCCGCCCGCCGGCAGGGCGTCCCGCGCGTTCACCGCCAGGTTCATCAGCACCTGCTCCAGCTGGTTCTGGTCGGCAAGCACCGGCAGCGGCTCGCCGTGGGAGAGGTGCTTCAGGGTGATGTCCTCGCCGATCACCCGCTTCAGGAACGCCTCCATCTTGAGCACCACCCCCCTCAGGTCGATGCTGCGGCGCTCGCTTTCCTGCTTGCGGCTGAAGAGCAAGAGCTCCTTGGTCAGGTGTGCCGCCCGCTCCGCCGCCTCCAGGATCCCCGCCACGTTGCCGCGCTGCGGGTCCTGCGCCTCCATCCCGCTCAGCGCCAGCTGCCCGAGGCCTGAGATGACGGTCAGGATGTTGTTGAAGTCGTGGGCCACGCCGCCGGCCAGGGTGCCGATCGACTCCATCTTCTGGGCGTGCAGGTACTGGGTTTCCAGCTTCTTCTGGTCGGTGATGTCGCGCTTCACCGCGATGACCTTGGCGACCCTCCCCCCCTTTTCCCTCAGCGGCACGGTCCGGATGTTCCAAATCCGGCCGTCGGGCCTGGCCACCGTCTCCTCCATCGCCGTGCCGGACTCGAAGCAGCGCGACACCGTGCAGGGGCCGCAGAAGCTGGAGCAGTCGTCGCGCAGACTGAAACAGTCGCGCCCCACCAGATCCTCCGCGTCACGCCCGGCGGCCGCGGCGCTGGCCCGGTTGGCCCAGAGCACGTTCATGTTGCGGTCCAGGAGCATCAGGGAGTCGGGGATCGCGTCGAGCAGGCCGTTGAACTCCTGGGTCAGGCGCCGGAATTGCGCCTCGCTCGCGTTCAACTCGGCCTGCTGCTGCGCCTTTTCCAGCAGCGCCGGGAGCTGCTGCAGGTATCCGGCGTGCTTCACCAGGTAGTCGTCGACCCCAAGCCGCAGGGCCTGGACCGCCACCTCCTCCGTCCCCTGGCCGGTGACCAGCACGATCGGGAGCTCGAGCCCGCGCTCCTGGCGCACGGCCTTCACCACCTCCAGCGCGTTGAGCCCGGTCAGCCGGTAATCGAGCAGCAGCAGGTCGAAGAAGGGGGCGGGCTCCCCGGGGCCCAGCGGCAGGCGCGCCAGCACGTCCGCGCCGCTTTGGACCGCCTCCAGGCGGATCTGGGGGGCGTGCCTGGAGAGATAGCGGCGGGTGAGGTCGATGTCGAAGGCGTTGGGCTCGCCGTAGAGCACCCGCAGCGGCCGGGTCCGGCGCTTCCTGCGGGTGTGGTAGCCGGCGTGGGCGGCGAACAGCACCAGGGGGAGGTTCTCCAGCGTGTCGCTGCGCTTCACCAGGTAATCGTCGGCCCCGGCCATGAGCGCCGCGACCGCCGCCTCCTGGTCGCCGGCACCGGTGATGATGACCACCGCCATCGGCAGGGCGCGCTCGCGCACCTGGGCCAGGAGCTCCAGGCCGCTGCCGTCGGGGAGCTGCAGGTCGGTCAGCACCAGGTCGAAGCGCGGGGGGTCGCCGGCGATCAGCTCACGGGCGCGCCCCAGGGTCGTGACGGTCTCAAGCTCAATCTCCGGCGCCTGCCGTGCCAGCTCCCGCCGGGTCAGATCGGCGTCGACGGGGTTGTCCTCTATGTAGAGGACGCGAAGCGTCGCGGTCGCGCTTGACATGGATCTTCCTTTGCGCCGGCCCCTCGGCTCAGCGCGGCGCCTGGTTGGTGATGCACCAGTACAGCTCGATCTGGTCGGCCACCTCGAGGAACTTCTCGAAGTTGACCGGCTTCACGATGTAGGAGTTGGCCCCCAGCCCGTAGGCGGCAGCAATGTCCTGGTCCTCCGCGGACGAGGTGAGCACCACGACCGGGATGGACTGGCTGACCGGATGCGCCTTCCACTGGGCCAGCACCTCCAGCCCGTGCACCCGGGGGAGCTTCAGGTCGAGCAGGATCACCAGCGGCAGGGGCTCCCCACCCTGCCAGCGCTCCAGCCAACCGAGCGCCTCCTCGCCGTCGCGGGCCACGTTGATCGGGTTGGCGAACTTGCGCCGTGCGAAGGCGCGCAGGGTCAGGTCGACGTCGACCGGGTTGTCCTCCACCAGGAGGACCGGCTGGTTGAAGCTCGTCATAGGGGGATCTCCAGAAGGAATTTGGCGCCCGCGCCGGGCGCGCTTTCGGCCCACACCCTCCCTTCCATGCGCTGCGCCGCCTTGCGCACCAGGGCGAGGCCGACGCCGGTGCCGGGGTAGTCCTCGGCCCGCTGCAGGCGCTGGAAGATGTCGAAGATGCGGTCGTGGAACTTCATGTCGAAGCCGATGCCGTTGTCGCTCACCCAGAGGAGCAGCCGTCCCGCCTCGCAGCGCGCGCCGATCCGCACGACCGGGGGCCGGGAGGTGCGGCTGAACTTGATGGCGTTCTCCAGGAGGTTGCGCAGCACCATGGCGAGCCCGTCGCGGTCGGCCCGCAGGGAAAGCTGCGGCAGCTCGACCACCAGCTGGACCCCTCCCCGCTCCAGCTCCGCCGAGCGCTCGGCCGCCACGGCCCTGACCAGCGCGGGGAGGTCGATGCTGACGCTCTGCAGCGCGCGCCGCTCCATGCGCGAGTAGTTCAGCAGGTCCTCGATCAGCTGATGCATCTGCGCCGCGGAGGAGCGGATGTTGCGGATGAAGAGCCGCCCGTCGTCGTCCAGGCGCCCCCCGTAGTCCTTCTCCAAAAGCTGGCTGTAGCCGTCGACGCCGCGCAGGGGAGCCTTCAGGTCGTGGGAGACGGAATAGGAGAAGGCCTCCAGCTCCTTGTTCAGCGCCTCGAGCTGGGCGGTGCGCAGCGCCACCCGCCCCTCCAGCTCCTCGTTGAGCCGCTGCAGCGCCTCCCCGGCCTGCTTGCGCTCGGTGATGTCCTCCACGACGGAGACGAAATAGGCCGGCGCCCCGTCGCCCCCCCGGACCAGGCCGACCGTCAGGTTGACCCAGACCTGGCCCCGGTCGCGGCGCAGGTAGCGCTTCTCCATGGAGTAGGTGGCGATCTCCCCCGCCAGCACCTGCCGCACGCAGCCGAGGTCGGCGTCCAGGTCGTCGGGGTGGGTGATGTCCTGGAAGCTCAGGCGGAGCAGTTCCTCCGGCGGGTAGCCGACGATGTCGCACAGGCGCTGGTTCACCCGCAGCCAGCGGCCGTCCGGCGCCACCTGGGCCATGCCGACCGCCGCCTGGTGAAAGCTGGCACGAAAGGCGCTCTCGCTCTCGGCGAGCGCCCGCTCCACCTGCTTGCGCTCGGTGATCTCCTCCGAATAGATCGCGATCCCCTCGGCGACCGGCTGGATGATGAGCCGGAACCACCCCACGTGGCCGTCGGGGAAGGTGAACTCGGAATCGATGGTGTGGACGGCCCGCCCCGCCATGCAGCTTTGCTCCAGCTCGAAGACCCGGGTGCTCTCGATGCCGGGCCAGCACTCCCGGACCGTCCTCCCCAGCAGTTCCGCGTTGGGGCGCCGGTTGTGCCGGGCGGCGGTTTTGTTGAGGTAGAGGTAGCGCCAGTCGAAGCCGATGATCTGGCACCCCTCCAGCATGGAGTCGAGCGTCAGGCGGTACTTGGCCTCGCTGGCCCGCAGGGCGTCCACCGTCTGCGCCAGGTCGGCCGTGCGCTCCCCGATCCTCTCCTCGAGGTGGTCGTTGGACGCCTTGAGCGCGGCGAGGGCCCGGGCGGTCGCCTGGTTGGCCTTTCTCAGCCGCTCGTGGGTGAGGGAGAAGAGCACCCCCATGCCGGCGAAGACGGCCATGGAGACCGCCGAAGTCGGCCGCTCCAGGGCGAAGGAGAACCTGGGGGGGATGAAGGCCCACCAGACCAGCAGGGTGGAGCTGGCGGTCGCCAGCAGGCCGCTGCGCAGGCCGCCGACCCAGGAGCTGAAAAAAACCGCGGGGAAAAAGAGGAACCAGACGTAGGGCTGGATGGCGGACCAGAATATCCATTGCAGCACGAAGGCGAGCAGAGGAAACGAGGCGCCCAGCAGCTGGCGTCGGACCTCGTATTTTTTTGTGTCGCAGGAGTCCATGGTGCCGACGCTCTTGGTTACAGTACTAAAATTAAAGACGATACAATATTACTCATAAAAAATGAGCACGTCAAACCATTAACTGATCGTTTTTTACCTAACTCACATTTAGATCCGCACTATTAGTCATCTCAAACTACACCATCATCCCGACACGCATGCTTCCTGTAAGACGCAGTACTACAAGATAAAAAAATCGAATGCTGTGACAGTAAAAACGGGAGTGGACCTGGAGCACGTTGGTTTTATCCGGCAAGGGGGAGGCGCATCGAGGCGGGACAGGGCGGGAATCGCGATTGTTGCAGGAAAGGGTAAGGATCGACCAAAAATCCGACCTTTTCATTAAATTTTACTGACGCCTGGCCATCCCCGCGGCTGCCGGGAGCCTGCCGGGAGCCTGCCGGGAGCCTGCAGCCCCTAGCCCCTAACCCCTAACCGCGTCCGCGTCCCGTCCTGCGACCGGCGCGGGCGCCTAGCAGAAGGCTCCTGCCTCCGGGGCGCCGCCTCCCGTCAGCCGTGCCATCTGACTGAGCAGCTCGGTTATCATGAGCGGCTTGGCCTGGTAGCCGTCGAACCCCTCCGCGAGCAGCAGCTCCTGGTCGTACTTGCTGGCGTGGGCGGTCTGGGCGATGACCGGCACGTGCCCCCCCCGCCCGCGCTCCAGCTCGCGGATGGCGCGCAGGGCCTCCAGTCCGCTCATGACGGGCATCTGGATGTCCATCAGGATGATGTCGAAGGGGCCCCGGTCCCGCCAGAACTCCAGGGCCTCCCCGCCGTTCACGGCGGCGGTCACCTGGTGGCCGAGCTTGCCGAGGATGCCGGAGAAGACCTTGATGCAGGCGGCGTCATCGTCGGCGAGCAGCACCCTGAGCCGCCGCGGCGTCCCCTGCGCCCCGGCCCGCTCGCCGGCGCCGCTCCCCGCCGCGGCGGGGACCTGCCTGCAGCGCAAGGGGAGCTCGAAGCAAAAGACGCTCCCCTCCCCCTGGTTGCTCTCGAACCAGATCCTGCCGCCCAGGGCTTCGGTCAGCCGGCGGCAGATGGTGAGGCCGAGCCCGGAGCCTCCGTACTTGCGGGTGGCGGACATGTCGGCCTGCACGAACGGGGCGAAGATCAGGTCCATGTGCTCCCGCGCCACCCCGATTCCGGTGTCGGCGACGCAGCAGCGCAGCACCAGGTCCTCCTCCTGCCGGGACACCACCCGCACCGTGACGGTCACCCCCCCGCGTTCGGTGAACTTCACCGCGTTGGAGAGCATCTTGAGCAGGATCTGCCGGAAACGGAGCGCGTCGCCCACCAGCTGGTCCGGGACCTCGCCGCCGACCTCGACGCTCAAGGTGAGCCCTTTTTCCCGCAGGGCGTGCTGCTGGAGCTTGACGGTGTCGGTCACCAACTGGCGCAGCAGGAAATCCCCGGCGTCGACCCCCAGTCCGCCCGATTCCAGCCGCGCCAGGTCGAGCACGTCGTTGACCAGGCTCAGCTGGTTTTGGGCCGAGGTCATGATCAGGTCCAGGCACTGCTCCTGCTCGGCGGAGAGCCCGGTGCAGCGCAGCATCTGGGCGCCCCCCAGGACGCCGTTCAGCGGGGTGCGCAGCTCGTGGCTCATCAGGGCCAGGAACTCGCTCTTGGAGCGGCTGGCCGCCTCGGCGGCCTCCTTGGCGGCCCAGAGCGCCTCCTGGGCGAGCTTGCGCTCCAGCAGCAGGTCCCATTCGCGCAGGGCGCGCTCGATGGAGCGGGCCATGCCGGCGAAGGCCTCCGGGGATTTCACCACGTAATCGAGCGCCCCCGCCTTGAGGGCCTCCACCGCGGTGGTTTCGTTGCCGTGGCTGGTCATGATCAGAATCGGGAAGGGGGCGTCCTGCAGGGGAGTGCTCAAGAGCTCGACGGCGCGGCCGTCGGGAAGGTTCAGGTCGATCAGGGCGATGCGGGGCGGCCGTTGGGCGACCGCCGCGCGGAACTCGCCCAGCGTGCCTACGCTGCGGATGGCGAACTTCAGGGCGGACTTTTCCAGGTTGCGCCGGATCGCTTCGGCGTGGGCCTCTTCGTCATCCACCAGCAAAATGTCGATTGTCGCGCCACTCATGATAAAGCACCTTGCGGGTTGTCGCCGGCTGCGCCGGGCGGAGGGCGCCGGGCGAGTCCCCGCCTGGCGCCGCAATCGGCCTGGACAGGGTCACCCGCCGCCCGCGCCGCGCCCCCGTATCTGGAGCCATATCATTTCTTTCGGGCCCCTGTCGAGCTATTTATTATCGAGGCATGACCGCTACAGCAGCTGCCCGTCTCCCGTGGCGGCAGCAGCGGACAGCGGCAGCACTGCTAACCTTTTGTACCAAGCCGCCTCCCCTTGTCAAGTCGGCAACTCCCCCCCCGCTCCCGGCCCGGCCGCGAAAACCGTTTCGGCCCGGACGCAGTTGACAACGGCGGCTATCCTCTTAGACTTTTACGATTAGCAGACGTTAAACCACGGAGGAGTTCATGTCGATCACTGCCAGCGATTTCCTGGTGCAGCGGCTCTACGACTGGGGCGTGCGCCGCGTCTACGGGTACCCCGGGGACGGCATCAACGGCGTCATGGGGGCGCTGAACCGGGCCAAGGAGCGGGTGGCGTTCATCCAGGCGCGCCACGAGGAGGAGGCCGCCCTCATGGCCTGCGCCCATGCCAAGTTCACCGGCGAGCTCGGGGTGTGCGTGGCCACCTCCGGGCCGGGCGCCATCCACCTTTTGAACGGCCTGTACGACGCCAAGCTGGATCACCAGAGCGTGCTGGCGATCGTCGGCCAGCAGGCGACGACCGCCCTGGGGAGCGATTACCAGCAGGAGGTCGACCTGGCCTCCCTGGCCAAGGATGTGGCGGGGCAGTACGTCCAGATGGCGAGCTGCCCGACCCAGATCCGGCACCTCATCGACCGCTCCGCGCGCATCGCGCTCGCCGAGCGGACCGTCACCTGCGTCATCCTCCCCAACGACGTCCAGGAGATGGACGCGGTCGGCGCGCCGCAGCGGCAGCACGGCACGACCTTCAGCGGCCTGGGGTTCTGCCGGCCCGACGTGGTCCCCAAGCGCGACGACCTGCGCCGGGCGGCGGAGGTGCTGAACGCCGGCAGGAAGGTCGCGATCCTGGTCGGGGCCGGCGCGCTGGCAGCCGGCGAGGAGGTCGCCGAGATCGCCGAGCGGCTGGGAGCCGGGGTGGCCAAGGCGCTGCTGGGCAAGGCCGCGCTGCCGGACAACCTCCCCTTCGTCACCGGCTGCATCGGGCTTCTCGGGACCAAGCCGAGCTGGGAGCTCATGATGGGGTGCGACACCCTGCTCATGGTCGGCAGCGGCTTCCCCTACGCTGAGTTCCTCCCCAGGGAGGGGGACGCGCGCGGGGTGCAGATCGACCTGAACCCGCGCATGCTCGGCCTGCGCTACCCGATGGAGGTGAACCTCCAGGGCGACAGCGCGCTGACGCTCAGGGCGCTGCTGCCGCTCTTGGAGAAGCAGACGGACCGGCGCTGGCGCGAGGAGATCGAGAGGGAGGTGCGCGACTGGTGGCAGGTCATGGAGGCCCGCGCCATGATGCCCGCCAATCCCGTCAACCCGCAGCGCCTGTTCTGGGAGCTTTCCCCGCGCCTGCCCGAGAACTGCATCATCTGCTGCGACTCCGGGTCGGCGGCCAACTGGTACGCGCGCGACCTCAAGATGCGGCGCGGCATGATGGCCTCGCTCTCCGGGGGGCTCGCCACCATGTGCTCCGCGGTCCCCTACGCCATCGCGGCCAAGCTCAACTACCCGGGGCGCACCGTCATAGCGCTGGTCGGCGACGGGGCGATGCAGATGCTCGGGATCAACGGTCTCATCACCATATCGAAGTACTGGAAAAGCTGGAGCAACCCGAACCTGGTGGTGCTGGTGCTCAACAACCGTGATCTCAACATGGTCACCTGGGAGCAGCGCGTGATGAACGGTGACCCGAAGTTCGACGCGTCCCAGGACCTGCCCCCCTTCTCCTATGCGGGGTACGCCGAGCAGCTCGGGCTCAAGGGGATCGAGGTCACCGATCCCGGCCAGATCGCAGCCGCCTGGGAGAGCGCGCTGGGCGCGGACCGGCCCGTCGTGATCGACGCCCGGTGCGACCCGGACGTGCCGCCGCTGCCGCCCCACATCACCTTCGAGCAGGCCAGGGGGTACCTCTCCTCCATCTTCAAGGGGGACCCGAACCTCGGGGGGATGGTGCGCCAGTCGGCGCGCCAGATGATGTCGTCGTTTCTCTCCAGGAGCGAGAAGTAGCAGGGACGCGAGCCACCCCACTCAAGTTGGCGAGGTAGAACCCTACCCCCCCCCCGCAAGGGGGGGAGGCTCGCACAGCGAGACAGGGGGGTCTCCCCGCTTCGCCAGGTTCAGCTTTCCCCCCGTTTCACGGGGGGGACCAAACAAAAGGGCCTAAACCGCCATGGTTTAGGCCCTTTTCCCTTCTGTTGGCCGACCGGAGCTGCCGCCCCTGGTCCCCGCGTCAGACCCGCTTCTTGGCGGCGAGGGTGGCGATCGCTTCCCGGACGAAGGAGAGGTGGCGCTGCTCGTCGGCCAGGTTGCTCTGGATCAACGAGGAGAGGTCGGTGGGCCAGGCCAGCTTGCCGGCATCCTGGTACTTGGAGGAGGTCAGCTTCTCGTTGGTTTCCATCGCCTCCAGCGCCCCCTTGGTCCCGGTCAGGCTGCGCAACGCGGTGAAACCGGAGATGAAGAAGCCTTTGAAGTCCGAGGCGAGCTCCGGCGGGGTCCCTCCGAGTTCCAGCACCTTGGCGGAAAGCAGGTCGATATGCCTGCGGTGGTCCCCCTGAAAGAGTATCAGTTTGTCTTTGATCACCTGATCGTCGACATTTTTGATGGCCTGATCGTAGGCATGGGTGGCGTCCACGTCGAGCTGGATCAGCTTTTCCAATTGGTTGAGTATTTCATCTCTGGTCATGTCGATGCCTCCACTGTTAACAACTATTAATGACAGCATAGCAACGCCCCCGGCAATCGTCAACGCTTATTTGAATGCTCCCGGTTACGCCTCCCAAGGCTGCAGGTCGCCGCCTCCCGAACCGCCGCCCGCCCTGAAACTCACCCCCCCCCCCCGCGCTGCGGCTCGGCGCCTGAACGGCGCCCGGCACCACCTGGAAGAGCAGGTCCGGCCCAACTGCCGGAGGTTCGCTCAGCGGCCTCGCGCGCCCCCAACCCCCGGCTCCCGTCTTCCGACTCCTTGCCCCGGCACCCCGTCCGCCCGCCCCCCGGTTCCTGGCAGCTGTGCACCGGCTGACCAGTTCCGCCCCGGCCGCCAGGCTTTTGCCCCGTCATTTCGGCAGGTTAACGGTGGCATGGATAGTGCTCGGCAGCAAACATTATAAAATACCAACTTTTAGCGCGGCAGCGGGTAACGCCGCAGCTTACGTTGCAGGCCGGGAGGTGTCGGAATGAAACGTATCATCGTGATCCTCGTGCTCTTCACGGCCGCTGCGGTCCTGTTCTCTGCCGGGCGGCCTGCCTCCCGGAAGGTAGCGCGCCCGCCGCGGGCTCAGCAGTTGGAACTGTTCGGAGTCCGGCTCAAAAACGCGACGCGCGACCAGCTCAGGGAGGCGCTCAAACAAAACGGGATGCGGGCCATCCGGGAGGACAAGGGCAACTGGGTCGACGCCTACGATCCCGGGGAGGTGCTGGAAGGCTCCAGCGAGTTCCTGGCCGGGTATGTGGACGCCACGGACCGGTTCGCCTTCGCGGCCTACCTCTTCAACGGTCTCGCGGACACGCAGTTGGTCGGCAGGGTGATCGGCATGGTGGTGACGAAGTACGGCCCTCCCACTTCGCTAAGCGGCGCGTACGACAATGGTCCGGTCAGTGCAGAATGGGATATGGGCCAGGGGATGGGGATCATGGTGTGCCGTGGTTGGCCGGACACCACGACTGCCTTGATCTACCGGGACGCCGCCGCGTACCGGCAAATGCGGGCGGAAATGAAGTCGGAGCAAAACGGGGAGGACCGGCAGGATGGCAGGTCCCAGGAAAAGGCACTTTGACGGCGCAGCGAAGGGTTTTTAAAAAGGGGACAGTAAAAAGGGGACAGGCACCTGCGGAATAAGGGGACAGGCACCTGCGGAGCCAGTCCCCGGGTAAAAAGGGGCAGGCACCAGAAAAAAGGGGCAGGCACCAGGGGCAGCTGCGGAGCCAGTCCCCGACGGGCGTCAGGGCACCCAGTTGATGGTCTGCTTCTGAAAATCGATGGTGTACTTGAGCCCCACGAGAAAACTCATCCCCAGCAACCCGTCTCCCATCCCGCCTCCCCTCTGGCTCACGATGACCACGTGCTGATTGGGCTTCTGAACCGGTCCCACCAGAATCTGGCTTACCACGGTTTTTCTCGCCGCGAGCACCCTCCCCCCCACGACCCTGACCTTGGTCGGGTCCGACTCCCCAATATTGAGGCGGGCCGCCACTTCCGGCGAGATCACCGTCGAGCTGGCACCGGTGTCCAGGAGCAGGAGCGCCGAGGTTTCTGCCGGTCCGTTGCAAAGCCTGACCGGAACGAAGACCTGCAGCCCCGAGATGACCACCGGCGTCGTCAGGATTTTCTGGCGCTTTTCCAGGGCAGCCAGCCTCTCCTTTTCCAGGCGCTCAGCACGGAGCTTTTTCTGCTGCTCGGTTTCTCTGGTCCTGGCCGCCTCGCGTTCCTGGCGCTCGTTTTCCAGCGCCAGCGCCCGCTCGTCATCCGGCAGGTCGTCGTACTTGTCCTTGCGTATCTGGGTCTTTTTGCGAAATTCCTTGGGGATCTTGCCCTGATCGTCGACGAAATGCTCCACGCCGTCGTGGTCCTTGAAGCTGTAGAACTCGGCACGGGCGCCGACGGGCGCCCAGAGCGCGCTGAGGACGGCCCAGGCGATCAGGCGCAGGGCCAGACCGTGCGCGGCCGGTCTCACCCCGGCGCGGCGGGTTCCAGGTTCCCTCATGACAGGTTCAACCACAACTCCTCCCCTCACATCGCATGCCATTCCCGCTTGGTTCAGGCTCACTGCACAATGCCACGAAACTAACCTTTTACGCCGCAAAAAGCAAGCCGCGACTCTGGCTGCCCTCCCTGTATCAGCGCGACCGGAAACATTGTCACAAGCCAATAAAGTGGGATCGTTTGCTTGCATCCCCACTGGCAAAGGAACAGCGGTCCGGTCCGCTGCCTCAACTTCCTGGACGTATCACTGTGGACATGCGACAACTGGCTCAAGAAATCTCTAAACGCACCGATAGGTAAGTACCAGCGGTCGCTGATTGAGAGGGAGACTTCTTGCCTGTCAGCAAACGGACTGCCTGGTGCCGAGATGCACCCGGGTGATGCAGCCCTGAGAGGATAGCCATGCGAGCGGTCATCATCGTTGCCTTGTGCCTGCTGACACTGCCGGGCTGCAGGAAGCTCTCCCTCCCGAAGCAGCCGCCCCGGAAAATCACCATCGCCTACACCACCCAGCCGGACTGCGCCCTGGTCCAGATCGCGGTCGGAAAAGGGTTCTTCGCCGAGGAGGGACTCCAGGTGGAACCGCAGCTGCACAGCTACGGCAAGGCGGCCCTCAGCTCGCTTTTGGAGGGGAAGGCCGACCTGGCGACCGCCGCCGAGACCCCCATCATGTTCGCCGCCCTCGCCGGCGCGAAGCTGCGCATCGTCGCCGGCATCGCCAGCACCAGCAAGAACAACGCGATCTTCGCCAGAAAGGACCTCGGCATCTCCCGCCCCGAGGAGCTGAAGGGGAAGCGCATCGGCTATACCCCCGGGACGACCGGGGAGTTTTTCCTGGAATCGTTCCTGACGGCCAACGGCATCCCTCGGCAGGACGCCGTCCCGGTCCCCCTGCAGCCTGACGAGATGGCTGCGGCCCTGGGCGCGGGGCGGGTGGCCGCGGTCTCCTGCTGGAACTTCCCCCTGACCCGGCTGCGCAGGGCGCTGGGCGAGCGGGGGGTGGCCTTCTTCGACCCGCAGATCTACACGCAGACCTTCAACCTGGTAGCTCGCCAGGAGTCCGTGGCAAAAAATCCCGGGGCGATCGGGAGCGCGCTGCGGGCCCTGGTCAAGGCGGAGGGCTTCGCCCGGGAGCACCCCGGGGAGGCCCGGGCCCTGGTCGCCGCCGCCCTGAACGTGGACCCGGACCTGCTAGGCGAGGTCTGGGACTGCTTCGCGTACCAGGTGGAGCTCGACAGGAGGCTCATCATCACCCTGGAGGATCAGACACGCTGGGCCATGAAAAACCGCCTGGCCGGCGCGCAGGAGATGCCGGACTACGGCGGCCTGGTCTACCCGGACGCCCTCGCGGCGGTAAAGCCCGACGCGGTCACCATCAACAGGTAACGCCATGCGCATCGCCACCAGCCTCAAAATCAGTTCCTCCCTCTCCATCGGGACGCTCGTCGTGCTGATAGCGGTGCTGTTCTGGTCGCTGGGCGAAACGGGGAAGGCGCGGCAGGACGGCCTTTTGGCCGACACGATCCAGGACACCGCCTTCGAGCGTACCTCGACGCGGGACGAGTACCTGCTGTACCACGAGGGGCGGGCCAAGAGGGAGTGGGCCGCCGAGAACGAGGCGATCGGCCTGCTGCTCTCCCGGGCCGCCAGGGAACTCACGGACCCCGAGAGCCGCGCCGCGGTGCAGCAGATGCGCGGCGCAGTGAACGACACCTCGGCGATTTTCGGCCGCATCGTGAGGAACACGGAGGGGCTGAGAGCCGCCGGCGGCGGCAGCGGCACCTACCAGGAGCTGGAGAAAAGGCTGGTCAGCCAGATGCTGCTGCGCACCTCCGCGCTGCAGAAGTACGCCAACCGGATGCAGGCCTCCACCAAGGACCGGGTCCTGCACAGCTTCAACCGGTCCCTCGCGCTCACCGTCATCTTCGTCGTGGTCGCGGTCGCCATCACCCTGTGCAATTCGGCCCTGCTCAACAAAAAGCTGCGCAGGCGGCTGGAAGCCCTGCACGCCGGCGCCGAGATCATCGGCGCCGGCAACCTCGAGTACCGGATCCACTGCCTCGGCTCGGACGAGCTGGTGGAGCTGGCCGGCACCATCAACGAGATGACGGAGAAGGTGCTCCTTTCCACCAGCCAGCTGAAGAGGCTCAACGCGGACCTGGAAAAGCGCATCGCCCTGCGCACCAGGGAGCTGTCGGAGAGCCTCGACCTGACCAGGAGCGTCATCGCGGAATCCGCCGCGGGGATACTGGCCTACCGGGGAGAGAGCGGCGAATGCGTGCTGGCCAACCGCGCGGCGGCCGCCATCCTCGGGGCGAGCGAAAGGGAGCTCCTGGCCCAGAATTTCCGGGAGATCCCCGTCTGGCGTAGCTGCGCGCTGCTGGAATCGGCGGAGCAGGTGCTGGCGACGGGGAGGCCCGAGCGGCGGGAGCTGCACTTTTTCTCCAGCTTCGGCAGGGAGGTATGGCTCGACACGGCCCTGGTCAGGATCAGCAACGCGGGGGAGTTCCACCTGTTCCTGTTCAGTGACGACGTCACCGAGCGCAAGCGGGCCGAGACGGAGACCCTGCTCGCCAGGGAGGCGGCCGAAGCGGCGAACCGCGCCAAGAGCGAGTTCCTGGCCAACATGAGCCACGAGATCCGCACCCCCATGAACGCCATCTCCGGCATGTCCTACCTGGCGCTGCAGACGGAGCTCGACCCGCGCCAGCGGGACTACGTGGCCAAGATCCTGCAGTCCTCCGAGTCGCTTCTGGGCGTCGTCAACGACATCCTCGACTTTTCCAAGATCGAGGCCGGCAAGCTGGAGCTGGAGCAGACCCCCTTCGAGCTGGGCGACGTCCTGGAGCGCCTGGGGACCATCATCGCCGGCAAGGCCGCGGAGAACCTGCTGGAGGTCCTCTTCTCGCTGCCGGCGGGGCTCCCCCGTTCCCTGGTCGGCGACCCGCTCCGGCTGGGGCAAATCCTGGGGAACCTGGCCGGCAACGCCGTCAAGTTCACCGAGCGCGGGCACATCGTCATCGCCGTGGAACAGGCCGGCCCCGAGGAGAGCGGGGGCATCCCCCTGACCTTCTCGGTCTGCGACACCGGCACCGGCATGACTCCCGAGCAGGTGGCGAAGGTGTTCGAGCCGTTCTCCCAGGCGGACAGCTCCATCACCCGCAGGTACGGGGGGACCGGCCTGGGGCTCACCATCGTGACCCGCCTGCTGGGGCTGATGGGCGCGACCCTGACGGTCGAGAGCAGGCCGGGGCACGGGAGCCGTTTCTCCTTCACGGTCCGGATGGGGCTTGCCGAAGCCCGGTCGGACGCCAGGGAGGTCGCGCCGGAAGAGCTCAGGGGGCTGCGCTCCCTGGTCGTGGACGACAGCGCCCCCGCGCGGAAGATCCTGAGCGACATGCTGACCTCGTTCGGCTTCCGGGTCGGCGCGGTCGATTCGGGGCGCGCCGCCCTCGCCGAACTGGAGCGGGCGGTGGCGGGGGGGGACCCCTACGCGCTGGTGCTCCTGGACTGGGCCATGCCGGAAATGGACGGCGCCGAGACGCTGCGCCGGGTCAGGAGGGAGCGGGCCATCTCCCCGCAACCCGCCTGCGTCATGCTGACCGCCCTGGGGGGCGGGGGGCTGCAGGACCAGGACGGTATGCTCCCCAAGGGGACCGGCATCGTCGCCAAGCCGGTGCAGCCGGCGCCCCTGTTCGACAGCGTGTTGGAGCTGTTCGGCAAGGCGGCACACCCCCCGGCGCATCCCGACCTCCTCTCCGTGCAGGTCCAGGCGCTGGGGCGGATCCGGGGGGCGCGCGTTCTGATCGCGGAGGACAACCCCATCAATCAGCAGGTGGCGCGCGAGATCATGCAGCAGGCGGGGATGCTGGTGCAGGTAGCCGACAACGGCAGGCAGGCGGTGGCGGCCGTCGAGGGGGGGGGCAGGTTCGACCTGGTCTTCATGGACCTGCAGATGCCCGTCATGGACGGATACCAGGCGACCAGGCTGATCAGGGAGCTCAAGGAGGCCGCCGGGCTCCCCATCGTGGCGATGACGGCGCACGCCATGGCCGAGGAGCGCGACCGCTGCCTGCAGGCCGGGATGGACGATCGTGTCACCAAGCCGATCGACACCGGCGAGCTGTTCGCGGCCCTGATCAAGTGGATACCGCCCGGGCCGGGCCTCGGGGGGGCGGTCGGCGGCGGGAGCCTCCTCCGGGAGGCGCAGCCCGGCGGGATTGCCCCCCCTGGGACCGGGGAGGGAGCCTAGCCGGGGGGCCTGGCGGTCCGCGCAATGTCCATCAGGTCCAGGATGGCTCCGTCCAGACAGGCGTCGAATTTGCGCGCGAACAGTTTGTCCGAGGATTGCATCAGGTGGAAATCGTCCTTGGTCAAAACCTTCGGATTGGGATTGCCCTCGGACCAGTCTATGTAACGGAGGTTGTCACCGTAAACCTGGGACGCGAACCTTGAATTCATTATTATCGTTTGGAAAAACATCTCGTCGGGACAGGCAGTCGTCCTGTAGAAGTTGACGAAATCCTTGTGGCCGGCGACAAAGTCCACGATATAGCTGGCACAGTCATAACTGATGGTCCACCACCCGGAACCTCCGTAAGCCCGGTATCCCAACGGCACCTTCCTTTTTGGCAGCAGGTACGACAGTACGCTTCTCAAAGCGAGGCTGATCTCGTGGTGGTTCAGCATCTCGTTGAGCCAGTACCGTTCGAACCGGATCATGGCCCCCGCCCAGCCCCGGGGTGAAAGCTCGCAGCTTTCGACGAACTCGGCCCCCCGGCGCTCGGAAAGAAATTTCAGGATGAACGCATTGCTTCTTATCGGGTAGTCCTGGCCGCTGATGAGACTGACATAATCCGGTCTGCTGCCGGAGCGCAGGACCGCTCTCAAACCGCCGAGGGTCGCCTCCACCTGTGAAAAGCAGCCCCATGTTACGTCCACCCGCTCCGGGATCATCGTGGCGCGGTGGGCGCCCAATGCTTCGGACAGGGCGGAAAAACTGGCAGGGCCCACCTTTTTGTCGATGTGGATAAAAAAATCCGCGCCGTCGTCATCCAGCCTGGCAACCAGCCGTTCCAGCTGGTTGAAATCCTTGTGAGCGTTGATGAGGTAGGCTATTCTCATGGAGTTGCGTCTCTGCCTCGCAGTACGATAAAAGGGGGCCGGGTCGCGGGACCTGACCCCCTTTAGGTGGTGGTGAATCGAAGCGGGGGGGAACCGTCCGCTCAGCGCGCTCCCTTCGCCTTGCCCGCTCCCAGGAGCAGGTCGTACTGCAGGAATGCCTTCAACCGGTTCTCGGTGTCGACGGTCAGCAGGTACAGCGACCGGTCCATGGCATCGGCCTCGTGCGCACCGATGTTGGGGACGGCTTGCAGCGCCGACAAGGAGTCGCGGTAGGATCGCTCCAAGCGCCTCGCATCCTCCGGCGTTTTGGGCGTAGCGGCAACGGCGCTCTGCAGGTCCTTGGCCATGCGCGTGAGAGATGCCCGTTTGGCTGGGGAGGAATAATTCCGGTAGATCCAGATATACACGTCGTCGCGCATGCCGGTGCCGGTGGTATCTATCCCTGGAAGCGTGGCTTTGTTGAGCTTCGGGTCAGGCTCCGGCGGCAGATGACTATTGGTCACCGCGACGGTCTTGACCGGCTCCGATGTGTTGTGAGCTTTTGCGGGCCGGTAGACGGGAGGACCAAAGCAGCCTCCCAGGACCCACAACAGCGCGACCCCGAAAGAGAGCCTGCAGATATTCGTTCTCAGTTTAACGTTGACAGTCAATTTCCCACCTACCCGTTCCTTTGACCAGCCGGCAACTTATCCAGGTCCGGGAGCAATCCGCCTGCGGTCAGCGCTGCGCTCCCCCCCACTACGACACATAGCACAGTCATCACGCCAATTCCATTACATTTTCATGCACGGGGGGACAGGCGGCGCGGCCGGAATCGATCGGGTTCGGCTGGCACCCGGGAGGACAGGCGGCTGCAGGGGCTGGAAATCGTCGCGATCGGCCCTGCGGGAGGGCGGGACAGGGGGCGGGCAGAAGGCCCACGAGGCGGCGGGAACCACCTGTGGGCCTTCCGGCAAGGTGCGGAGCTGCGAGAGCTTCCAAGCTGCTGCCTGCTACAAAGGCGAATACTCGGCGGCGCCGATCTCCGTCAGGTAGAGGCGGATGGTGACCGAACATTTGGCTCCCAGTTTCCCCATCAGCGCCACGACCTGCTCGAGGACCGACGAGGCCAGCTTGTTCTCGACGGAGGTGCGCGGGCTGATGCTGCGCGCCAAAACGATGATGCGTATATCGGAGCCGATATCGCGGGGGCTGGCGACGGAGAACTGGAGGGATATCTGTTCCGGCTTGAGTACCGCCAGCTTCCCGCCGGGGACTTCCAGCAGCCCGGAGATGATGGACGGCAGTTTTTCGGCGAGGCCGTCCAGCACAGCGCCCTCGATGTTTTCCTTGTAAATGATCTCCACGTTCATTGGATTTATGCTCCTTTTAAGTTATTTGAAAAGCATGCCCTCTCATTCTACCATATCGCCCGCGTTGCCCCTGAACTTTAGGGCTGCTAGTCTTGCCATTGCTTGCTTGCCGTTTTCTGTTTCTGGGCATCGTTGGTCGCCGTTACGACGACGGTGCGTTGGACGCCGGGCGTATATCCGCCCACCTGGGAAAAGGTATTCTGATACTGGGACTGGGGCGGTGACAGAAAATCGTTGGCCAGTTCGAAGTCGTCAAAGGTGATCCTGACCGATTCTATTGACTCCTCCGCCTCGGCTCTGACTTCGACGTCGATGCGGTAGCCGACGATGTCTCGGGTGCAGTTGATGGTGAATACCATGAGCGCGTGCCTCCTTTGATTGTGCGGCTTTACCGGCCAGGAGCAGACAAATCATACCGATCGATCGCAAGGTGTTTCCTTTTGCTGCCAAGGGTGAGCGGCGGACCTCAGGCCGGTCCCGTCGTGAGTCGGGGGGCCCTTTATGGCGGCTACTCCCCCAGCACATTAGGGCAGGCAAAGAGCAAAGTCAAAGATATTTTAATTCAAAAGGGGACAGGCTACTTTTCCTCCTTGGAAAAGCAGCCTGTCCCCTTTTTGTGCGGCGACTTCAGTAGCCCGCGTTGGAGTGGGAGATCTCCAGGCCGTTCACCTGGAGCAAGGCGGGGACGACGACCGCGGTCGGGTTGCGCGCGCCGTAGCTATTGGAGGTGTTGTAGACGACCTGGCGCCGCGACAGCCAGGCCAGCCGGTCGCCGAAGATCTCCAGGAGGCTCTGGGTGAGGCGCACGTTGTAGGGGACGGCCACGCCCCCCTCCTTTTTGAGCAGCAGCGCCCCGAAGCGCGAGCTCGCCGTGACCAGACCCTGGGACGGGTTGACGATGTTCAGGTAGTGCAGGAAGGGGATGTAGAGCAGGTCCCGGTCGCGCGGTAGCCGGACCAGCTCCTCCAGCGTGCCGGCCTCCCCGTCGCCGCCGGCCAGCACCAGGCTGGTGTGCGGGACCGTGTGGCCGGTGGGCGCCTGGCCGAACTCGTCGGCGTCGTCCTGGGACCAGGTGAAGGAGCGGAACACCCCCTGCCGCACCAGGGCGAACGGCTCCCGGGGCATCCCCATCAGGTCGCGGCGAAACGGGAAGGTCTCCGGGCGGCCCGGATCGTCGCTCAGGGTGAACTTCCCGGAAAAGACCCGGCTCCCCACCTGCTCCTCGGACAGGAAGGAAAACCCCCGCTTCATCGCCCCGCCGCAGCACCCCAGGTATTCCACCACGCCGACCAGCTCGCCGATGGCGGCGGCCCCGAAGACGACGTCGTAGCTCCCCAGCGGCAGCATCTCGGGGGCGTCGAGCCGGTAGCGCTCCAGCAGGAAGGCGAGGTCGCGCCGCAGGGCGCAGGGGTCCAGCTCGCTCCGCTTCTGGGCCGACTGCTCGGCGATCACCTCCCACTTGAGGGAGAGGTGCGACAGGACCATGCTGACCTGCGCGTCCGAGCTCTTGAAGTACTGGATCTGTTCCGAACCGGTGCTGATCTGCGCGGTCGTGTTCACCCCGCAGGAGAAGATCCCGGAGAGCCTGATCTCCTCCGTCTCCAGCCCGGCAGCCGCCTGGTTGCAGTAGGCCAGGCGCTCCTCGCTCCCCATTTCCGCCAGCGCGGCGTCGTAGGCGCTCTCGTCGAGGTGGCTTGCCCCGAAGAGCGCCAGGGACGGCTGGTAATCCAGGGGCTGCACGTGGAGCACCATCTCCGCGACCCTGTCCACCCCCCGCTTCATCTCCTCCAGCTGGCTCAAGTCGGTGATCATCTGGTAGCTCGCGCGCCTGCGGTCCCGGTAGGCGGTGATCTCCAGGCGGATCAGATGCTCGTTGGTGTTGAGCGAGATGGCCGAGTTGGCGAAGCGCATCAGGTAGCTCGCCTCCTCGTGGTAGCAGAAGCCGGCCTGAAGGCCCCGGGAGAGAGCGTAGGCGCGCAGTTCGCGCAGGGTCTGCAGAATTCGTTGTTTCACGGCTACTCTCCTATGGTCACGTCGTCGAAGCGGCAGACCGGAATGCCGTGCCCCAGCTGCATGATCTGGTTCGGCTGCCCCTTGCCGCAGTTGTCCACGCTGCGCAGCTCCCAGGTGGACCGGTCCCCGACGGCCGACAGCGCGTGGTAGAACGGTACGGTCTCCCCCAGGTAGGTGGCGTTTTTCACCACGCGGGTGACCCGGCCGTCCTCCACCAGCCAGCCGATGTCGGTGGCGAAGTGGAACTGCTCGCGGTTGGAGCCGATGGACCAGCTCCTGTCGCCGTCCAGGATGATGCCGCGCTCCGTGTTCCGGACGATGTCGTCCAGCGAGCCGTCCGGGCCGGGGTCGATGTTGATGTTGGTCATCCGCTCGATCGGCACCCGGTAAAAGGAGGTGGCGCGGTTGGCGCCGCTGCTCCCCTGGAAGATCTCCCGCCCCGCGCGGGCGTTGGCCTCCTGCACCATCTGGCGGCCGGTGACCGCACCGACCAGGAGCCCCCGGTCGATCAGCAGGTTGTCCTGGGCGGGGACGCCGTCGTCGTCGTAGCCGGTACTGCCGGGGCTGTTGGGGAGGGTGGCGGCGGCGCGGGCGGTCAGCTTGGCGGAGCCGTAGCTGAGGGTGCCGAAGTCCTCCAGCTTGACGAAGGAGCCCCCCGCGTAGGCGAGCTCGTACCCCAGGATGCGGTCCAGTTCCAGCGCGTGGCCGATGGTCTCGTGGGTCTGCAGGTACATGATGCCGGGGAGCAGGATCACGGAGCGCCGGTCCCTGGGGCAGCTCTGCGCGACCAGTACCTGGTTCAGCTCGCCGGCGATGCGCTGAGCGTTCTCGCTGAAGAGCGCCGGGTCGAGCGATTCCCAGCCGCGGGTGGCGCCGGAGAGCGAGGGGGTGAACTTGCGGCCGTGCGCCTCGCCCCCGGGGTCGAGCCCCATGACCTGGATGCCGGGAAACAGCTCGATGATTCTCTTCTCGATCTCGCTCCCCTCGGAGTCGAGGTAGACCATCTGCTTGCGCACGAAGGTCAGCTCGCAGATCCGCTGGGTGACCCCCGGCTGGTTCAGCTCCCCGTCCAGCTCCCTCAGGAAGGCGATCTGCTCCGCCAGCGGGACGCCGAACGGGTCGATCAGGTTCGGGCTTTGGAAGCTGGCCTGCACCGGCAGCTTGTGCGCCAGGCGGACCGGGAAGCTCACCCGCCCCGCCGCCACGCGGGCGTTGTCCAGCGCCTTGTCGAAGAGCGCGCCCGGGTTGCCGATTTCCGAGGCGGCCGAGAAGCCCCAGGCCCCGCGGTACAGCACGCGGACCCCCACCCCGCTCTCCCGGGAGGCGGCGGCGCTCTTCAGGTTGCCGTTCCACATCACCAGCTGGTTCGCCTCCTCGACGGGATACCAGCGCGCGTCGACGTAGGACGCCCCCGCCGCCTTGAGCCGCTCGATCTGCTCCAACAGTTTCTTTCGCACCGGACTCTCCTTGGCGGGGTGACGTCATTCGGGTCCGCGCAACCCTCGCGGCTGGCGAACGGGTGCAGTATCTCCTACCCGACGGGGATACTGACACGGTGTATTTCACTTGCGGGAGAATTTCTCCCGGTACATTCTCTCGTCGCTGGCTCTCAAGGCGCCGGAGAGTTCGCCTGCCGAAAGCGCCGTGGCGGCTCCCAGCGAGATGCTGACGGCGAACTCGATCCCGGTACGGTTCAAGGCTTCCAGTCTTTGCCTGATCCTCGCCATTGCTTCCTGCACGGCATCCGCATCCGCGGCGGGAAGCAGGACACAAAACTCGTCGCCACCGACCCGGGCGATCACGTCTCCGGTCCGGAAGGCACCGGACAGAGCGGCGGCGGCCAGTTTCAGGAGCCGGTCACCTGCTTCATGCCCAAGGGTGTCATTGACGATCTTCAGGCCGTCCACGTCCGCGGCAAGGATGCTGACCGGGAATCGCCTGCCCGCCGACAGCCGCTTCAACTCCTCCTCGAAGAAGGCCCGATTGTAGAGTCCCGTCAGGATATCGTGAGTGCTCAGGTGGCGCAGCTCCTCCTGCGCCTCCAGGAGCTCCTTGTTTTTCTGTATCGCGGTCTCGTAGGAGTAGAAAAGATAACTGAACATCCGGACCGGATCGGATTTGATAAAGTGCTTCTCACCTGCGAGAATCACCTCTCCGATCAACTGCGCCGGCTCCCGCTCCCGTGGTTTCGCGTTGGCAAAGACGTAGTGAATCCGCGACATGATGCGGGATTCATCCCACGGTTTGGTGATCAGGTTGTCGGCGCCGCACTTGAGCCCCTTGATGACGTCCAGCGGGTCGGAGAGCGATGTCAGGAGGATGAGGGGAACGTTCCTGGTCCTTTCGTCGTCCCTGATCAGGCTGCAGACCTCGAAGCCGTCCATCTCGGGCATGATGACGTCACTGATGACCATCGAGGGTATCCTCGCGGCGAGCATGGCGAGCGCTTCCTTGCCGGAGCGCGCGTTCGACACCGTGAAACCGTACTTTTCCAGCATGTAGCGCAGCTTGGTGGCCTGGGTCGGGCTATCCTCGATGACCAGGATCTCCCGAGGCTCCCTCACATTGTCCTTGATGAGATGTTCCATACATCCTCCCCGGTGGAAAACATGGTCTCCCCCGCCCGGGATTTTTCCCTGAACGGGTGGGGGGACCCACAGCACCGGTCTGCGCCATTACGACAAGAGTATCGGTATCTTACCACGAGGAGGACCCGGGAGCAACGCAAGCGGGAGCATTTAATGAGCAAAAGGGCCAAAAGGGCGGTAACTTTCGTGCGCTGCGGGCCGGAAGAGTGCTGCGGGCAGGGCGGAGCAGGCCGCTCGGCAGGGCGGCGAGCGCGACTGGTTGCCAGCGATCGCACATCCGACCCCGGAATTGAAGCGGCGTGTGCAGGCTTACTATCTGCCATACCAGATAACTGTCAAGCTCTGGCAAAAAATGCCGAACAGTCTTTAGATACCGAACCATCAATTGTCATATCGGGGGCGCAGCATGAACACATTCTCATCACTGTCTGTCAGCAACAAGCTCCTGACAATCATCTTGCCGATCCTCCTGCTAAGCTTCGTGCTGCTCGGGCAGATCACCACACATAAGGTCAAGGCAAGTGTCGAGGCGGAAACGATCCGCCAACTAAACGGCACCGTCGCCTCTCTTTCGGACATGGTTGCCATCGCCAACAAATCCATAACCAGGGACGCCGACGCGAAGATGAACACGCTGCGGCAGCACTACAGCGGCAGCTTCGCCCTGGACTCCGGCCGCACGGTGCGGGTCGGCGACATGGAGGCCCCCGTGCTCAGCTTCAACGGCGCGCCGGTCAACCTCGACTTCGGCGAGGTGGATCTGTTCAGCCAGCTGAACGAGAACTCGGTCGCCACGGTATTCGTGCGCCAGGGCGACGACTTCATCCGCATCGCCACCTCCCTGAGGAAAACGGACGGCTCCCGCGCCATCGGCACCGCGCTGGGGGCGGACCACCCGGGCTACGCCCAGCTGATGCGGGGCGAGAGCTATACCGGCAAGGCGAAGCTGTTCGGGCACTACTACATGACCAAGTACCTGCCGGTCCGCGACGCCGGCAACGCCGTGATCGGCGTGCTGTTCATCGGAACCGGCATCGACGACATCATCGGACAGCTGGAGAAGACCGTCGCCTCCATAACGGTCGGCAAAACCGGCTATGCCTACGTGCTGGATGTCGGCACGCTGAAAACCCGCGGCGAATTCGTCATGCACCCGGACCGGGCGAACATCGGCAAGAACGTCATGGGGTACAAGGACTCCAGGGGGAGGGAATTCTTCAAGGAGATGGTGGCGGCGAAAAACGGCTACGTGACCTACTGGTGGAAGAACGCCGGGGACGCCGCGGAGCGGGAGAAGTTCGCCATTTTCATGACCATACCGGTCTGGGACTGGCTGATTGCGTGCAGCGGATACAGCGACGAACTCAATGCCACGGCCGACGGCATCAGGAATTTCATCCTGGCCGCGTCCCTGGTCTTCGCCGTCCTGCTGGGGGTCGTGATCTTCACGGCGATCCGCAGGTTTCTGGCGCCGCTCAGGGACACCGCCGGGATCCTGGAACAGATAGCCTCGGGAGACCTTACCGTGCAACCGGCGGTCACCAGCAACGACGAAATCGGGACCATGCAACGCGCCTGCAGCAACATGGTGCGGCGGCTCAACGAGACCCTGCGCGCCACGGCCGAGAACGCGGGCCAGGTGGCGGCCGCCGCCCGCCAGATGCGGACGACCTCCGAGCAGATGGCGAGCGGCTCCGAAGAGGTGGCGGCGCAGACCACCACCGTGGCGACGGCCGGGGAGGAGATGGCGGCCACCTCGGGCGACATAGCCCGAAGCTGCCTGATGGCGGCCGAGGGTGCCCGGCAGGCGAACCAGACGACGCTGGAGGGCGCCAAGGTGGTGGAGCGCACCGTCGCGGTCATGGTGCGGATCGCCGAGCGGGTCAAGACCTCCGCGGACACCGTGGCAAGCCTGGGCGCCAGGTCGGAACAGGTCGGGACCATCATCAACACCATCGAGGAGATCGCCGACCAGACCAACCTGCTGGCGCTCAACGCGGCCATCGAGGCTGCGCGGGCCGGCGAGCAGGGGCGCGGCTTCGCCGTGGTGGCGGACGAGGTGCGCGCCCTGGCGGAGCGGACCACCAAGGCGACCCGGGAAATCGACGCGATGATCAAGGCCATCCAGGGCGACACCCGGCAGGCGGTGGACGCCATGGTGCAGGGGGTGACCGAGGTGGAGAACGGCACCGGCGAGGCCGCCAGGTCCGGAAAGGCGCTGGAGGACATCCAGGAAAAGATCAACGCCGTGACGCTGCAGGTGAACCAGATTGCCACCGCAGCCGAAGAGCAGACCTCGACCACCAACGAGATCAGCGGCAACATGCAGCGGATCACCGAAGTCGTCAGCTGCAGCACGCAGGGCGCGCGGGATTCGGCCGCCGCGGCATCGCACCTGGCGGGGCTCTCCGAGGAGCTGCAGCGCCTGGTCGGGCAGTTCAAGCTGGCGCCCTAGGTCCCGGGTGCTAGGCAGGCGGCTCCTCGGAAAAGGCGAACTCCAGCTTCTCCTGCTGGACGACGCCGTACCGCGATCCGCCGAACGCCAGCATCGGGAAAAAGAACATCGGGAGAAACACCAGCCCGACGCCGAAGACGGGGCTCCGGCCGAACTTCTCCGCCAGGGCGAGCATGGCCAGGAAATAACAGGCCAACCCGACCAACGGGACCGGCGCAAGAAAGCACCACCATCCGGGCTTCCCCGAAATCTCCATCAAGACGTAGTAATTGTAGACGGGGACCAGGCTCTTCGCCCCGGACTCTCCGGCCTTCGCGAAAATCGCCCACCAGGCAACGATGATCAGCAGGGAGCTGACGGAGAGCATGAGCAGGTATTTGAACCAGGGCGGCTCTTTCATCGGGGGCCCATTCTTTTGGCCGAAGGTTAGGCCGAACACGTTCCCTGTCGCCTGCCCTGTCGCCTGCCCTGTCGCCTGCCCTGTCGCCTGCCCTGACTTCCGGGCCGCCGCGTGCTGCAGTAACAGGTTTCTCTGCGCCTCGAGCGCCTTTTTCAGCAGCTCGGGATCCTTCTTGCGTAGCGCCTCCGCCATGAGCTGGGCGTTCTCCCGGGCTTGACGCTCCATATCCGCCTGCGCCGCGGCCGAGTCCGGGGCAGCCGCCGGCTCCGGATCGGGCTGGGCTGCTTCCTTTGCCGCCGGGACCGGTCCGGGGACCGCAGCGGCGCCCGGCCCCGCAGCCGCAGGGGCAGGGGCTGCCGCGGCGCCGGGTTCCGGCTTTGCCGCCGCCCGGGGAGCGGGGCTTGCCCCGGGCTGCACCGCGCCCCTGGCCGCAGGAAGCGCCGCGGCCGGCTTCAGCACCAGGGTGGGAGCGGGGGCCCGGGGAGACGCTTTCCTGGCCTCCTGGCCGGGCGCGGCTCCCGGGCCGGCCGTGCCCGCGGCGGGTGCCGCCGCGGGGGATCCCGGATCGACCGCCGCCTGCCCCGGATGCCGGACCCGGGCCGGGCGTGCCGCCCGGCGGAAGGTCCTGGCGAAGTTCACCTCGCTCGGCCCGAACTCCAGGATCACGTCCCGGTTCACCTTGACGACGACGAGTTGGCCGCGCTTCCAGAAGGACTGGCAGTCCAGGACGCTGCCGTCCCTGAAAAAGACCTGCTTCGCGAAAGAAGTCCCCGACACCTGCAACCAGACGACCAGAAAAAGCAGTCCCGTCCGCAACCATACCCGCATGCTGTCTCCCCTTATCCACCGGAAGTGAGGTTCCGGAAATCCCCTTGAACGCCTCGCCCGTGCCGGCGGCCCGCCCTTCTCCCGCCCGGCGCCCCCCGCCCCCGGTCCAACCGGGAAACCGGCCGCGCCCCCGCCGGCTACTGCCTGGCCAGCACCGACTTCACCCGCTCTAGCATCACCGGGTGGTTGCCGAGCAGCTCACCCAGGCGGGGGGCGGCGTTGCGATCCCGGTAGTGGTCCGCGTCGAGCCGCGCCAGGATCTCGGCATAGCGGCGCACCGGGATCCCCTTGTGCTTCAGATAGTCGACTGCCGCGGTATCGGCCTCCCGCTCGAAGTCGCGCGAGTACTTGGCGCCGATCAGGACGGCCGGCATGGTCGCCGCGAGGGAGCTCACCGAGGCGATGTCTCCGGTAAGGCTCGCGACCAGCAAGACGGTGGCCGAGTTCTGCAGCAGGTGACGCAGCGCGTGCCTGCGGACCAGGTGCCCGATCTCGTGCGCCAGCACGCCGGCGATCTCGTCGTCGTTTTGGGCAAGTTGCACCATGCCGTCGGTCATGACCACGATGCCCGACGGCAGGGCGAACGCGTTGGCGCCGATCGATTTGGAGGCGCGGAACTCCAGGCGCCACCCCTGCCGCTCCGGGCGCCCCGCCGTCATGGAGCGGAACAGCCGCGTCAGCTCCTGCCTGCGCCCCTGCGGCAGCGCGCTCGGCTGCATGCCGACCCGGTCCAGCAGCTGCAGCGTGTGCCGCCCGATCAGCTCCTCGCTTGCCGCCGGGAGGGCGAAGGCCGCCTTCTCGGCCAGGAGCGGCACCCCGTAACGGACCAGGCAAAAGACGATGCAGAGGGTCGCCACCAGGGCGGCCAGACTCCTGCCGGGACTCATCTCCCAGCGGTGCACCCTCCCCGAGACCAGCTCCCTCCCCTGCCTGGCCAGCAACCGGTCCAGAAAGGGGTCGTCACCGGCCTCGGCGCTGGCGCCGTCGGGAAACCTCAGGTTGCGCCGCACCCTTCCCAGGCGCGGGTCGATGCGGACCTCCGCCAGGGGATAGCGCCTTTCGACTCCCGGGCCGCGGACCTCCAGGGTCTCCACGTCCAGGCGCAGCGTCACCTCCCCCCCCCGGGAGGTGCGGCCGTCGTACCAGACCGCCGTCAGGGAGTCGCTCATAGGCCGAGGTCGAAGCCGATCATGTCGCCCAGCTCCTCCGGAGCGGCGCCGACCGCCCCCTCGTTTGCCGCCATGATGGCGTCGAAGCCGCCGGCCCCCGAGGCGCCGATATGCTCCAGCCGGTAGCGCAGCAGGCGGACGGCGGCCCAGGGCGCCAGCAACCCGAGGGTGCCAAGGACGGCCACGGCGTTGGAGAGGTAGATCCAGAGCAGATCGCGCAGGCGCAGGGAACAGCTGAAGCGGTGCCTCCCCAGGCTGGTCGAGCTCCAGGTCAGGTTGGTGAGGGCGGTCGGGATGTACACGGCGCTGATCAGGTAGGCCAGGGAAATGGGGAGCGCGGAGGCGGCGAGGGCGACCTTTCCCCCCTTGAGGAATCCGGCGCAGGCGATCGCCCCGATCCCGAGCGGGAGCAGCACCAAAAGGGGGAGAAAAATCCGGTAGAAGTCGCCGGCGCTCGCGTGGAAGCGAAACGGCGTGGTGCCGTAGCTGCTGTTTTCCACCAGGAAACGCCTCTGGCGGTAGAAGATGTAGGGGGCGATGATGCCGAGCGTGAAGGGGAGCAGCAGCTGCCACCAGAGGAACACCCGGTAGGCCTCGCGGTAGTCGGGACGAAACCCGAAGCGTATGTTGCGGTGCGTGGAGTTCCTCAGGTTGAAGATGCGGGACCGGACCACGACCCAGGGGAAGACGCCGAGGAAGACCAGCAGGACCCCGGAGGCGATCAGCGGGTTGATCCGCGAGGTGAGGGAGTAGGTGCCGAAGAACAGGCCGGCGACCAGCCACCCTTTCAGGATCGCCCAGGGGTCCGCCAGGTAATCGAACGGGGCGCCATCCAGGAGGGTGTTGCCGTAGAAGTAGCGCCGCCGCCTCACCTTGGCCCAGGGTGAATACAGGCCGAGGGTGACGATGCGCAGCAGCGTGTTGACGATCCAGACGCCGAAATACTCCCTGGCGTTCCCGGTGAAGCAAAAAGTCAGGGTGCGCTGCGCCGGGCGGGGGGGCGGCTCGGCCGGGCCGGCGCTTGCGCCCCGCGGGGGCGCGGCGGCGGCAGCCCCGCCTCCGCTGTCCTCCCCCTCCCCCTCCCCCTCCCCGGAACCGGCGGCCGCCCCGGCCTGCAGCGGGAAGACGGACTTGCACACGGGACAGGTCACCTTGGTCCCCGGCGGGGGGAAAGCGCCCGCGTCCATCTCCTTGGAGAAGTTGCAGACCGGGCAGGCCAGGGTGACACTGGGCATGTACTCTCCTTTAGGCCGAGGGTTCGATACGGGAGCTATCCTGCAGAAACGCTGAGGTGAAAATACTTACATTATAAGCGCACTATATTACGCATTCCCGTCTCTGTCAAAGGAGAAAACCAATGTTGATGGCCCTTTACGATGTTCAACTGCATATTTGCCAGACGTGCGAAGCTGTTGAGGATCATGGCAGGGGTCAAAGCCCAACAGTACCGGGGATGCTACGAAACCGCAGGTGACATGGGCGCTCACTGCCGGCCCGGTGGAACAGAGCAAGCACCGGAAAGCAGAAAGAGCCTCGGGGGCTCTATCCCCGAGGCTCTTTTTCCGTTTGGCCCAAACCTGCGCGCTTCGTATCAAACCGGGTGGCTTCCCCCTGGCGGCGCCTCCCCCGACGGAGGACCGCCGCAGAAACCGGCACCACTGATGCTACCCATCGCAACCTGGAAGGCCTGCCTCTCCGGGAGGGGATTGCTGACCGGAACACGGGGGGGATGCGCCGGCGGCGAAATTCGAGAAGAATGCTTTGGCCCCCGTGATGTGATTGGCGATCCAGCGGTTCATGAAGGAGAGCATCTTGCGCGAGTTGTCCCGGTCCGACTTGAAGTAATAATTTTGTATCTTCAGCATCTTGCCGCGGAAAAGGTTTATATCCTTGACGTATTTTTCGGATATCGCGCGGTCGGAAACCACGATCATCTTTGCTTCGTAATTCAAATGGAACGCGGCGTAATCCAACAACTCGACCAGCGTCAAACCACTTTCCTCGTCGGAAGCGCCGCTTGAATAGTCATCATGCAATTTGTTCAGCAAGTGAACCAACTGCCTGTGATGGGTATCCAATCTATTGATGTCTATCAAATAATCATCTGTCCACTGGAATATCTGCACGAGGCCCTCCGCTACGTCTTCTGCTGCGGTGCTGAGATTTCCTGCCGCTCAATCAGCAGTGCACCCATGACCCATAGGCCTAGTGCAATTACCTTCTCGGCGTGTGCAACAAAAAACTTTAGCCCCAATGCGATCGGTTCGCCCCCAACACTTGGTGCTTCCAAATGTGTCGCACCCGAACCGCCTATTTCAGGGATTCGTCCCAGACAAACCAGGTTCGGCGCTCCGGTACGCCCCCCATCTCGGCGCGTACTTCCCAAATGAAGGCGTCCGAGTGGGTGAGAAGGCGGCACCGTATCCCCGAGGGGACCTCCCACACCAAACCGGCATCCACCAGCTTCTTCATCCCTGCCTGGTCGTGGGCCGTGGAAAACTCGCGGAAGTGTTCCAGTGCCTCTTCCGTGGCGGCAACCGGGACGCGCCCCCCCGCCTCCACGGTCAGCTCTCTCAGTTCCCCCACCTGGAGCTTTGGTCCGCTGCGCGCCGTTTTGAACACGGCGAATCCGATGACGGCAACGGCAAGAAAACTCAGAAATACGACGAAAGGCCGAACTTTTCCAGGCGTCTCTCCAGCCATCTCCCCCTCCCCCATTCAAGGACTTGTAACTGCAACCTCCCGATTTCAGGCGCCCCTACCGTGAAGTGCGCCGGAAGCCGCAGAGCAGTGCCGCGATCCGGTCCTGTACCTCCCGGGCGTGCCGTCCGGAAGCGGCAAAGTTTTCCACGATCATCGCAAAGGCGAGCGGTTCCCCGTCGGCGCTGCTGGCGTACCCCGTGAGGGCGGAGACGCCGCTCATGTTCCCGGTCTTCCCGCGCAGGTTCCCTTGGGCGCTGCTCCCCTTCATGCGGTTCCTGAGGGTGCCGTCCCTCCCCGCAACGGGAAGGGAGTCGTAGAAGATGCGGTACAGCTCCCGGTCCCGGTGCACGGCCTGGAGCGCCTGGGTGAAGGTTTCCGCGCTGGATAGGTTGTAGCGCGAGACGCCGGAGCCGTCCGCCAGGACCAGCCCCTCGGTCGCGACCCCCTGCCGTGCCAGGTATCCGCGCACCTCGGCGGCGCCGGCCTGCGCGGAGCCCGGCTGCCCGGTCGACTGCCGCCCCATGAGCTTCAGGAGGCTTTCGGCGGTGAGGTTGTCGCTGCTCTTCAGCCCGAAGTGGACCAACTCGCCCACGCGCCGGGCCAGGCGCGCCACCACGCGCGCGCCCGCCGGAGTCGGCGCCGTGGCCAGCCCGGCGACCCTGATCCCCTGCGCACGAAGCGCGTCCCGGAACAGGTAGAGCGCCATCAGTTCCGGCCGCCAGACGCTGGCGCGTTTCTCCAGGGGGCCGCTCCCCGGCGGTATCACCCCTGAGATCGTGATCAGGTTGTCGCGCTCGCCGGGGCGCCTGGCGGTCTTGATGCTTTCCGGCTCGCCGACCGTTGCGGTCCGGGCCAGGTTTTCCAGGGAGAAGTAGGAGGTGGCGGGCTCGGCGGAGACGGTTGCCGGCGCCCCCGGCCCGGGGCCCGGCTGCACCAGGACCGACACGGCGTTCTGGTTGACCGACAGGGGGGAGATGAGGAACTCGTCGTCGTCCCACATCCAGCCGCTGCCCCGGTAGAGATCGTCGAAGCAGGAGAGGTCCGCGGCGAGGGTGTACTCCCTCCCCCGGTCCATGGTGCGGGCCGCGGCGGCGGCCAAGGTCGCCAGGTCGGCCGCGCTCAGCATGCTGTCGCCGCAACCCTTGAGATAAACCCCCTCCCCGGCGGCGTCGACCATGACGGTGGTCGCGACCTCCCGGTCCGGTCCCAGGAGCGCCAAGGCAGCGGCGGCGGTGAAGACCTTCTGGATGGATGCGGGGACCAGCAGCAGCCGCGGGTTGAATTCGTAGAGGGTGTCGCCTTCCCTGAGCGAAACCACCTTGATCCCCACGTTGGTGACGGGAAGCAGTTCCTTTGCCAGGACGGCGTCGATCGCCCGCTTCAGGGCGGGAACGGTCGAGTCGCTGGTTACGGCCAGCTCGGCTCGTGCGGCGGACGCGGTCTGCCCGGAGCAGGCGGTGGCAGGCGGCCAGGCGGCGAGGAGGAGAAAGGGAAGCACTGCAGCTATGATCCGGCTCAAACAGGTCATACAGGTTCCCTCAGGGGCCCACCGCGCCAGCATTAAAGTCAAATCACTTTACCTCTACCGCTGTACCATGACTGGGGTTCTCTGTCAAAAGAAAGTCGTCGAGATTTGGCAAGGCCCGTTGAGAATGACCAAGGGGAGAGGCCTTGTCTGGAGGTTTGCCTTGGAGAGTGACCCGATACCGTGGCGAGGGGAATAATCGGCCGAGCGCGCGCGGGCGATGGGGCGAAAGACCCCGGCGCCGAAGCCCTGTGTGAAACAAGGGGACGCCCAGGCGGGCCTGGGTAACTCAGTCAGGATTTCCGGAATCGCTCCCGAGTTTCAAGCGCGTCCTTCAGTTACGCACGGTTCCCCGGGCGCCCCCAGAGATCACGGGTGTGGTGGTGGCAGCTTTTTTACTTAGACTTTACCTCACCCGTGTATTATCCTGCTGCCCGTTCCTACGGACTTTTCCTACGGGAAATCTCATAGATACGGGAGGAGGCGTCGTATGCCATCGGATCAGGACCAATCTTCAAGGGAGTTCCAGCGCAGGTACTCGGGTCTCCTTAATGCCATAATAGCCGGCACTTCCGACGCCGTTTACGTCAAGGACGCGGCAGGCAAATATCTGCTGTTCAACGAGTCGGCCCAGAGCATAACCGGCAGGCGCCTGGAGGAGGTCCTCGGCAAGGACGACCGGGCACTCTTCCCCCTGGAGCATGCCCTGTCGATGATGGAGGGGGACCGCGCCGTCATGGCGGCCCGCCGCACCGAGACCTCCGAAGACCGGGTGGTCGATGCCGACGGCTTCGAACGGGTCTTCCTCTCCACCAAGGGCCCCCTGTACGACGACAGGGGAGTCACCATCGGCACCTTCGGCATCTCCCGCGACATCACCGAGCGCAAGCGGATGGAGGCCGAACTGCAACAAAGCGAGGAGCGCTACCGCATCCTGGTTGAGAGCTCCCCCGACGCTATCCTTTTGCACTGCGACGGGCTCTTCATCTTCGCAAACAGCGCGGCCTGCAGCCTCTTCGGGGTCGAAGCACCGGCGCAGTTGCTAGGGACGCCGGTTATGGACACGGTCCCTCCCGAGTACCGGGAGGAGGTGGCCAACCGGATCAGGCGCACGGAGTCGGGGATCAGCAATCCCCAGAGCGAACAAAAGGTGCTGCGCCGGGACGGCTCCCTGGTCGAGGTGGAAATCCTCAGTTCCCATCTCACCTACCAAGGGCGCCACGCCCTCCAGGTGATCCTGCGCGACATCACCGCACGCAAGCAGGCCGAGCACCTGCTGTCGGAGAGCGAGCAGACCCTGAAAAACCTCATCGATGCCATGCCGGTCGGGGTCCTGCTGGTTCAGGCAGACGGGTCCATCGAGTATATGAACCGATGCTTCGAGCAGAAGGTCGGCTACTCCCTGGCGGAGCTGCCGAGCCTGGAGGATTGGCTCGACCTTGCCTGTCCCGACCCCGGTTACCGCGAGAAGGTGGTCGCCCTGATCAGCACCCGCATGGTGGAGGTGCCGCACAAGGGGTCGCCGATGGCTGCGACGGAGGCGGCGACGGAGGCGGCGATCACCTGCAAGGACGGCTCCGTGCGCAACATGATCTTCAACTGCCAGCTTTCGGGCACCCGCCGCATCCTGATCTGCACCGACATCACCGAGCGCGAAGCCCTGCAGAACGAACTCCTGAAGGCCCAGAAACTGGAGTCCCTGGGGGTACTCGCCGGGGGTATCGCCCACGACTTCAACAACATCCTGACCGGGATCCTGGGCAACATCTCCTTTGCCTGCACCTTTCTCGACCAGAGCCACCGCTCCTTCGCACTCTTGGAGCAGGCGGAAAAGGCGGCGCTGAGAGCCACCGAGCTCACCAAACAGCTGCTGACCTTCGCCAAGGGGGGTGTTCCGGTCAAAAGGACGGTGTCGCTAACCCCCCTGCTGGAGGAGTCCCTGTCGCTCGCGCTGCGGGGGGCCAAGGTCCAGGGGGTGCTTCATGCAGCCGAGGCACTGCACCCGGTCGAAGTGGACGAAGGGCAGATGAGCCAGGTTTTCCACAACGTCATCCTCAACGCGGTGCAGGCCATGCCCGGCGGCGGGAAACTCACGGTCAGCGCCGGGAACGTCACGGTCGGCCCGGAAACGGCGGCGGGGGGAGTGCCGGGGAACTACGTCAGGTTGAATTTCGCCGACGAGGGGGATGGGATACCGGCCCTGGTGCTGCCGAAGGTGTTCGACCCCTACTTCACCACCAAGCCCAAGGGAACGGGACTCGGGCTCGCCTCGGTCCACTCGATCGTCAGCAAGCATGGGGGGTGGGTAGAGGTTGCCTCCCAGGTCGGCAAGGGGACCGAGCTGACCATCTGGCTCCCCGCCGCCGGAGAGGCTGCCCAAAAGCCGGCGTCGCTTCCGGAGCCGGTCGCCGCACCGCGGCTGGCAGGCCAGACGGTGCTGGTAATGGACGATGAGGAGCTGATCCTGAAGGTCACCACCGAGATGCTCGAGCATCTCGGCTTCCGCGTCACGACCTGCCAAAACGGGGAACAGGCGGTCAGGCTCTATACCGGGGCCAGGGATGCGGGTCTCCCCTTCGCCGCGGTCCTGCTGGATCTCACCGTCCCCGGAGGCATGGGTGGCATAGAGGCGGCGAGCCGGATACGTGCCGTCGATCCCTCCGCGCACCTGATCGTCTCCAGCGGCTATTCAAACGATCCGGTCATGGCCGCGTGCAGGGCCTATGGCTTCAGCGCCGCGATCACCAAGCCGTACCGGGAGCGGGACCTCGCCCGGATACTGGCGAGCGTCCCCTGACGGCGCAGCCGAGGGATCCCCCCCGGAGTCCGTGCCGGGCCGGGGTGGCGTGGAAATGAGCCGAGATGCTCATGCCGCATCACTGGAAGGGTCTACCCGGGCCGACCGTGACGAAGCCTGCCCAGTGCAGCACCATCTCCTTTTCGTCTATGAACGACCTGGCCGTTGCCTGCTGAGCCCTTGCCGGTCCCAGGCGGCCTAGCTGCTTATAATAGCGCACCATGTATTCCTTGCCGAACTCATTATCCAGCGGCCAGAGGGTACCTACGACGTTGCCGGCTCCGGAGGCGAGAAAAGCCGGCATCAACCCGTACGGCTCATCCGCGGGTCCCACGCTGTAGAGACCACCGTTGCAGATCGCCAACACCACGAGGCTTGTGCGGTGCAGGTCCAGCGACTTGATCTCCAAGGCCTGCAGGTGGCCGTCATATCCCTTGCTCGGCACCAGGCGTATCTCGTGGAACTCGTTCGCATTGCGCTCGGGAAACTCGCCGTGGGTCGACAGGTGCAGCCATTCCGCCTGCGGGGCCACCTCCATAAACCGCTCTTCGCTTGCCTCCAGGTCCGGATAGACGAGGACTTTGGCCCCGGGCAGACCGTTTTTGAAGCCGTCGATCTCCCTGGTCGCCGGTCCCAGCGGAGCGTCCGGCAGACGCGGGGAGAAGAAACCGGCCGCGACCTTCGGCGCCGCCCAGCGCTTCTTTTCCAGCCTGTGCCAAACCGAGGCACTCGGCGCCATGGTCAAGGCGACCTCCTGCACCAGAAAGCGCCCCCCGGGGTCGCGCAGGGCGGCAAAGGGAAGGTAGTGCAGGGGGCCGTGAGGCACCACGATCCACCGGCTGTAGCGTCGGGTATCGAGGCCGGACTTTAGTATCGGCGCAATGAGCACGTCATGGAACCACCGCAGATATTCGAGGGCCTTCGGCTCGTCCGAGCGTTGTAAGGCGACGCGCAAACCGGCGACTGCGTCTCCGAGAGGGCTCGCATCGACCGGCGGGCACTTGTCCACGCTGATGCTGCCGACAAATTTGGAGCCGGCCAGCAACGTCTCCAGCGGCTGGCGCAGCACTTTTGTCGATTCGCCGGTAATCACCAGTATCCAAAGGTCCTTCGCGGGGTGCAGGGGGTGATAGGGGATAAAGTACTCGACGAGCACCTCGTCCGGGGCCAACGCCCCCTGAACCTCGCGCAGGGAGGCAGGCGCCGCGACCTTGCGAAAACCCGCCTGCGCTTTTTTGTAGAGAGCCTCGGCCTGGTCGATCAGAGGTAGGTCCTTTCCGATCTCGTCGCCGACAGCGATGGGAACCCTGCTCACCAGCAGCATTTCCCGCAGGGTCATTTCCTGGAAGGTACGGCCGCAATCCGGGTAGGACAGGACTTGGCGCTCGATCGCCGTGGCCTGAGCCAGATCCGCCGCACCGGTTATCGGAGTGAAGGCGCCGTCAAGCTCATCCAGAAGGAAACGGGCCTTGACACTTTCTATGTCCCTGAAGGCGCGCGCGCTCAGCTTCGCTTCGGACTCAAGCTCGTCGCGCACCAGGTCGGTGAGATAGTAGTCCAGCAGGGTGGCGACCCACAGCCTTCCGGTCCGGGAGAAGTACCTGCCGCGCAAGGTCGCCAGGTCTTGCTCCAGCCGGTCTCTCACCTCGTACAGCTGCAGCGCCGAACGCCCCTGGGACCTTTCCCCCCGGTAGCGCATCGACAACAGCCGGGCCGTCGCCTCAACCTCGCCACGTGCGCGGGCTTTGGTTTCCGCATGCGCCAGCCTGGCGGAGGCGATCGCCGCATTGCCGTACGAGTAGGAAAGCTCGGCCAGGCTCGAGGCGAGGAGGGTGTCGTGTTCGGGGGACTTGTTTTTGAGCATGCGGAATGCAAAGTCAACGGGGATGCCCCGTTCCAGGTGAGGTGCCAGGCGCCGCAAGCGCTCCTCACGCCCCTGGCCGGAGTAGAAAAGCTCGCTCAGGGCATCGGCGAGCACCCCCTGGGTAAGGCTCGCGAACTTTTCCAAATTGCCCGCTTCGAGATCGACCGCGATGGCGGCCGCCTGGATCAGGTCGTCGAGAATCCGTTCTTCGTAGGGTCGGCGCGCCGCCTGCTCCTTCACCTCCAGGGCGGCGAAGTAGCTGGCATCCGCAGCCAGCAAGGCGGCGCGCGCCTCCAGGTCGCGAGCCTTCACCTTTGCCGCCAGTTCGCGCAGGGCAAGTGCCCCGCTGCGGACCTCGTCGTACTGCGCCAGAGAGTTCGCCATCATTTCCTCCAGTTCGCAGGCGTCGATCTGTGCCGACAAACTGCCACGGGAGTCACCCCCGTTAAGTCGTGCATAGGCCACCAGCAGTTTGGCGGCGTGCGCGAAGTTGAGGGCTCGGTCGGCCATGGATCTGCGGGCCGCATCATTGACCGCTTCGACCAGGTCGGGGGTAAGCCGCTGCGAGTTGGCCTGGACCCAATCCCAGGAGGCTCCCGAGTCGGCGAATTCCTTCACCAGCTCCACGATGGCCAGGTCTCCGGGGGACAGGGAGGGCGCCTCGTTGCCATAGCAGGCGGCTGGGCTCCCCCAGGCCACCAGAAGCACCAGAATCATGCCGAAAATCTCCGGAGCCAGGCAACCGCGTCTCAGCAGGTTGCTGCCTGGGCCTGACGTTCCCTGCGGGCTCATCGTCTTCATCTGGCACCTCCGTCTTCGGGTTTTTCCGCGGCTTTCGGCTGTTCAAACAGCGAGAAAATCAGCTGGCCGACGTAAACGCCGAAGATCGTCTCGGCGGTCCCCAGCATGATCTTGAAGTCTTCGAAGTCCTTGAGCCCGATGTTGTATGCTTTCAGTATGACAGCCGACGCAACGAAGGATACAAACAGGAGCGGGACGAGAAAACCTATGAAGACGAAGCCCTCACTCAAAACACGGCCCCTGCCCCCCCTCTGATTCTTGCCAGAGATCATGTATTTGATGATCGCGGTGGTGTAGGTCGCGAAAAAGGGAGCGATAATCGATATGGCTGTCGTCATCTGCTCTTTCAGGTAATATTCGTTGAGCCACAGGACGACGACCAACGTCAAAATACCGAAGTGCGCGAGCACGAGAAAGATCCCCAGCCTGTTCTTGAACGACACCTCGTTCATTTCATCCCCTCCTCAAGCTTCGGTGTCAGGTCCAGCAGGAATTTCGACGCATAGTCCTGGAGTTCCTTGCTGTGGGCTTGCTCCATATTGACGAACTCGGTCGCTGCCGGCGGGGTGTTCCCGCCGCCGGCGGCGAAGCCCCCGTCCAGGTTGAGTTGCAGCAGTTTCTGGCCGTTATCCGAGGTTATGAACAAAACGGCCTCAAGGTTCTCCCAGTAGCGATGGTCGTGAAGTACCTCGCCCCTCAGTCCGCGCACCTTGAAGTGGAGGCTGAACCCGTCCATTTCCAAAGCGCTGAAGGTCCCCCGCGGCTCGAAGTACCGTTTAATAACCTCCTGGACCCGCAGCAACGGTACGTTGCCGCCATTTACCCGAGTCTTGGCACATCGGGTGAGGGCAGGGACCGGGACGTTGGCGCTGGGTGCCGGGGCTGGAACGGCCGCCTTGGCGACGGTCATGCGTCGGTTGCTGCTGCCTGAGAAGAGAGAACCGCTGGCGTTGAGGTAGGAGTAGTACTCTATGTCGAGGACATGGACATGGGCGGAGGCCTGCGCGGTCGGAACTTTGCAGGTTTGGACCAGCTTGTAGAAGAGCCGCTCGGTTGGGGCATCGCCGTTACTTTTCACAAAGGAGTCGGAAAAGGCTCCATACTCTCCCTGGGCTGCCTCCCATGTCTCGGCTTCCGTCATCCATCTCAGCTCGAGGCGCAGCGTGGAGGCACCCACCGCCGGGTCGGGATGACGCGCCCGTCGTACCTGCAGCACCTGCAGTTTGTCGCCCAGGCCGGCCCGCTCGATCCAACCTGTCAATGCAAGGCTGCACGTTCCAATCTCTTCCAAGGACATGGCATCTACTTGACGAACGGTTTCAATTTCCGCGCAAACGCCGTTGGCAGCGACAAGCAGCGAGGCAAGCTGAGCCGCTAAAAGAATGGTGGTTTTCAAGAGTTACCCCCTAAGTCAATTCAGTTTTTTTGTACTTCGGACGAGTCCGCCCGGAAGGCAGGATGGATCAGCCGCGCTACCTGCTGTTTGTGACTGCTGTGTGTGACGCTGCCGGCAAGAGTGGCATCGACAGAGATATTTTATCCAACTTTAACGAAATTACATTTATAAAACATGCCAAGCGTGTTTTACCTGGGCCACTGTAACAGGGAACCAGCGCCCGTGAAATCATGCGTAACTCACCGCCGGTGTCACCACCCTGCCCCTCGCCCTCTTTAGTCGGAATTTTTTGCATGTTCGGCAGGAGCTTTTACAAATGGGCTGGATATTTGGCAGATTCGGTCAGAACTTTTGGAGTTCGGCTGAAGGGAAACCTCCGTCGGACCCCTGCCAAAACGGATCACGGATGTCCCCGGAAGACGCCCGCACCAAGAAAAAAGCCGGCACCATCTCTGGTGCCGGCTTTGCCGGGAGCTCGGCTGTCGCGCAAACGGCGCGCCAGCTACGGGGTAGCCGGTATTTTGCAGTCCGCTCCCAAGGGGACCGGATCACCGTTGTAGCAACCCGAGCAGGATAAGGTTCCGTCTGTACTCCCGACGAGCTTGCTGCTTCCGATCTTCGTGGTGCTGTTCTCCAGCTGCACCACTAAAAAACTCCGGCTAAAACACTGCGATCAACAGCCAAACCACGTTTAATTCCGCAGGTGAGCTGGGAGTTTTCAATGGTTTTAATAATTACCCCTAGTTAAGCGGCAACATTTAATTGGCATACGCTTTGCAAATTGAGGGTTTTTTCGTCTTGCGATAGTAGCCCCCAAGTCCTGCGGTGCTTCAAGGCTTCACCTACCTACCTGCCAGAGCGCTAGAGCACCTTTGGAGCGCAGGAAAACCGGCAACACGCTCATGAATACAATCGACCATGCCAGGAGGGGTTATGAGATATAGGGTTTTCGGGACATTAGGGGTTGGCCATTTCGTAAAAATGGCAGTGATGGCTTTAATTGCTGTCGTTGCCCAGACCGGCGACAGCAGCGGAGAAACCTATGGCTATAACAGCTCTCTACCGCAAGCCCAGTATTATTTTAACAGTCCAAAAGTGGCTGTAGATAGTTATGGCTATGTTTATGTCGTAAATTCCCGCAATCAGTGCGTCCAGAAGTTTACTTCAAATGGAACCTATCAGAGCACTCTCGGAGTCAACGGCGTTGCCGGTTCGGACAACAGCCATTTCAACTTGCCATTCGGTGTTGCGGTGGATAGCACTGGCAACATCTATGTATCTGATTATAACAACCAACGCATCCAAAAATATAATTCGAATGGAACGTTTTTAAACACACTCGGAGTCACAGGTATCACCGGCAACGACAACAACCATTTTAGTTACCCTAGTTTCCATCCGGAAACTTAACCCGCTGAATTTGTTGTTAAATACTGCAAAAAGCATTTAAGTTTTAGTTGTCGTTGTGCTATAATCCGCGCCGTAACCTGCTGGTTTTGTTCAATTCAATGACC
>Ga0316217_10000660_pt1 | contig 47945 bp, 39 predicted proteins | sample 1anoAmetaG_FD_203633 | JGI IMG/M metagenome (GOLD analysis project Ga0316217, IMG submission 203633) | Freshwater microbial communities from Trout Bog Lake, Wisconsin, USA - 1anoA | ecosystem: Environmental > Aquatic > Freshwater > Lake > Hypolimnion/Profundal zone | place: USA: Wisconsin...
AAGCCGGCAATTTCAACTCGGTTGGCTATGGCTGGAACACGGGCATCGGCTTTCAAGCACTTAACGGCAATACGACCGGTTGCGGCAACACCGCGGGCGGTTACGAAGCGCTCTTGGACAACACCTCCGGTCGCTACAACACCGCCATCGGCATGGGTGCCCTCCTGGATAATTCGAGCGGCAGTAACAACATCGCACTGGGGTATTTTGCCGGCGGGAACATCTATGGCAATTACGACATTGACATCGGCAACGCAGGCGTTATTAGCGATAACTACACCATCCGCATCGGCGATGTGCAGACGCAGACTTATATCGCGGGCGTCATCAACGGCAACGGCGGCGGGCTGACCAACCTGAATGCGGCCGCTTTGACGGGCTCGGTGTCCAATGTCAGCAATCTGTATTTGCCCGCGACCACAGCCAATTCCGGCATCATTTATTGCGGCACCAATTCCCTGATTCAGGCCTATGGCAATTATAGTTTTTTTGCCGGTTCCGGCGCCGGCAATTTGACCATGATCGGTGTGGGCTATAACACGGGCAGCGGTTACCAGGCGCTGCACAACAATTTTAGTGGCGCCGACAATACGGCGAGTGGTTACCAGGCGCTTTCAGCGAATACGACCGGCAACGATAACACCGCCATCGGCATGGGTGCGCTGCTAGGCAATACGACCGGCGGCGAGAATATCGCCCTTGGTTCGGGTGCGCTGTCCGATAATATGCACGGCAACAACAACACCGCACTGGGTTATTGGGCGGGCTACCTCATTTCGGGTAATAACAACATTTGCATCGGCAACAATGGGACGGGCACAGACAACGGCATCATTCGCCTCGGCACGCCGGGCACGCATACCAACACCTTTATCGCGGGAACTATTTTTGGCAATGGCGGAGGATTGACGAACCTGAATCTCAATGGCATCTCGGCCATGTCAAGCCAGCACGATCTTTCCATCGGTTATCAGGCGCTTCCAGCCGCCATGTCCGGCTGGGACAACACTGCCTGTGGCTACCAATCGCTTTCCTCCAACATTTTGGCTGGTCAAAACACCGCCATCGGCAGTCAGTCTCTTAATTACAACTATGGCGGCGGCGGGAATACCGCCGTGGGTTGCCAGGCGCTTTTTGTCAATTTTGATGGCAGCCGCAACACTGCCTGCGGCGCCGAGGCGCTTCCGCAATCAGAGGGCGATGACAACGTGGCGATGGGCTACGGAGCCATCAACGGATCCACTAATGGTTTCAGGAATACCGCCATCGGCACCTGGGCACTGAATGCCATCTCCACCGGCTCAAACAATATCGCCATTGGCTATCAGGCGGGGGACAATTTGGCGGGGAATAATCTCAACAACATCGTGATTGGCAATCAGGGCGCGGCGTCCGACAACAACCTCATCCGCATCGGCGCGCAGGGAACGCAGACCAACACTTTTATCGCCGGCATTTATGGCGCCACCGCGGCCAGCGGCGTGGCGGTTTATGTGAATGCCAACGGCCAGCTCGGCAATTTGACCTCCTCGCAGAAATACAAGCAGGACATTCGCAGCATGGATGACGCGAGCGATGCGCTGCTCGCGCTGCATCCCGTCACGTTCCGCTACAAGCCGGATATTGATCCGCAAGGCATCCCGCAGTTCGGCCTCGTCGCCGAGGACGTCGAGAAGGTTAACCCGAAATTGGTGGTTCACGACCAAGAACACGGCATCTACACCGTCCGTTACGAAGCCGTCAACGCCATGCTGCTCAATGAGTTTCTGAAAGAGCACAAAACCGTCGAGGCGCAGAGCGCGGAAATTCAAGCCTTGAAACAGAGCGTCGCGGAACTAAGGGCCATGATCGATCATCAAGCCAGCCAATAGCCAGCCGGTGGCAAAGCAACTTCGTGACTACGTATGGGAAAAGGCGGCGGCCGGCCCGGCCGCACCGGCGCGTTTGCAGTGCGGCGGTTACCGCGTCCCCGTCGGGCGCCGACTGGCGTTCAAGCCCCCAAGTCCGGCCAAGTCAGGCCTTTCGCTTCGTAATCCACGGCTTGATCGCACCACACCTCCCGTTTTCCTCTCCAATCTTCGGTCTTCCGCCCTGCCCGCCCAGCAAAGCAATTTTGCGCATGGTGCGAACTTGCTTTGCACTCGACCTGGTTTGTTTTCGAGAAATGGGCGCAAACGGAAGTTTTCTGCGGCCTTTGCCATCATCTGCAGACGGCAAAACTGGCACGTCAGATGCACTATTGAAAGTGAATGAAAACGAAACCGAATGCCAGACGATCTCTAGGGCGGCGGCAAATAGGTCTGGCAGGGCGTTGGCTCGAGGTGGATCGGCGGTCATTGCTGCCGCCGTATCCGCACGCGATTTGGATTGCCGGACGCGCCTGGCACGATCATTATGGCTTGCACCATGAACGCGGGTATTGGCTTTAGCCTATGACCTCCGGCGTAAAAATTCGTTTGGCCGCCTTGGGGATGGCCATCGCCATCATGGGCGGCCTGATCGTTTTCGTCACCCTGTATTCCCTGCGCCAATTCGCGGACCTGCGCGTCAAAATCAATGAAGTAAACGCGCAAAGCTCCAGCATGGCCGAGCATTTCAAGGACCTGCTCCGCGACGGGAGCGACAAGTTGCCCCACCTTCGCAACACTGGCGACGCCTCCGCTTGGAAGGATTTTCTCAAGGCCAGCGACGAATTGAATGCCTGGATTCAAAACCAGATTGCCGGCCCGGTCACTCCGCACGAAAGCGAGATTCTGCACCAAATGATCGCCCTGTACCCGGATTACCTCCAAGTGGCTGGCGAGGTCCAAAAAGCCATCCAGACCGCCGGGACCGACAAAAACCTGCCGCCGGACCTGACCGACAAGTTGGGCCAGACGCGGCGGCGGCTGTTTGACTTGGGCGAGGACTTATCGAAGGCGCACTTGGATTTGAAGAACCAGCTTGGCGCCGACGCGCATCGCCTGCTCTGGCGATTGGGCGCGACCATTCTCGGCGCGCTGGCGCTGCTCTTTTTGTGCGGCATCGCGCTGGCGGTCTTCGTTTATCAGGACATGATCGCACCGCTCCGGAGCAAGCTGGTGGAAACCCAGGCCATGGTGGAGCAACAAGAAAAGCTGGCCTCCCTCGGGCTGTTGGCCGCCGGCGTCGCCCACGAAATCCGCAATCCGCTCACCGCCATCAAGGCCGCGCTGTTCACCCAGCAAAAGCGCTTCGCCGCCGGCTCGCCGGAACATTCGGACGTCAAAGTCGTGGAGCGCGAAATTGTGCGGCTGGAACGGATCGTCAACGATTTTCTTCAGTTTGCCCGGCCCGCCGAACCGGAGACGGTGGTCATGGCCGCCGACCTGCTGTTGCTGGAAACCAAGCTGTTCTTCACGCCCCAATTGGAAAGCCGCCGGATTCAAATGATTTTGGAGCCATCCGCGCCTCTGCACGTCAAAGTGGACCCGGCGCAGATGAAACAAGTGTTGATCAATCTGGTCCAAAACGCGGCCGACAGCATCGGCCAGGATGGCGCCATCACCTTGCGCGCCCGCCCATCCCACAAGCCCCTGCTCAACGGCGAGCACAGCACCGTGATCCTCGAAGTTTCCGACACCGGCCGGGGTATTTCGGCCGAGGCGCAGAAACGGCTGTTTGATCCCTTCTTCACCACCAAGGAAAACGGGACCGGCCTGGGCCTGTCCATCGCGGCGCGGATCGTGCAAAAGCACGGCGGCATCCTGCAATATAAAACGCAGGTGAATCGCGGCACGACTTTTGGTATTCTGCTGCCACAGGCAAACCTATGAATACCGCCGCCAAGATTTTGCTCATCGACGACGACCCCGGCATCGTGGACACCTTGTCCCGCGTGTTGACAGACGAGGGCTACGAAGTGGTGGTGGAGAAACGCGGCGACGAAGGCATTGCTCGCGCCGCCAATGATCCCTTCAACGCCGTCATCACGGATTTGAAACTGCCCGGCCTGAACGGCCTGGATCTGGTGCGCCAATTGCATGCGGCCCGGCCCCGGCTGCCGATCATTCTCATCACCGCTTTTGGCACCACCCAAACCGCCATCGAAGCGACCAAGTTCGGCGCTTACGATTATCTGCTCAAGCCCTTTGAAATCCCGAAACTGCTGGACCTGCTCCACCGCGCCGTCAACAGCAACCGGATCATGTCCGAGCCGGTCACCCTGGGTGAACCGGGCGCGGCTCGCGACGCCATCGTTGGCCAAAGCCAGGCCATGCAATCCATCTACAAAGAGATTGGGCGCATCGCCGCCAAGCCGGTCAACGTGCTCATCCGCGGCGAAACCGGCACCGGCAAGGACTTGATCGCCCGCGCCATTTACCAGAACAGCGATCGCGCCAACGCGCCATTCGTGGCCATCAACTGCGCGGCCATCCCGGAAACGCTGCTGGAAAGCGAGTTGTTCGGCCACGAGCGCGGCGCCTTCACCGGCGCCACCGGCCAGCGCATCGGACGTTTCGAGCAGGCCAGCCACGGCACCATTTTTCTGGACGAGATCGGCGACATGACCCCCGGCACGCAGGTGAAGCTGCTCCGCGTCTTGCAGGAAAAGTGCATCCAACGGCTCGGGGGCCGCGAAACCATTTCCGTGGATACCCGCGTGCTGGCCGCCACGCATCACGATTTGGAATCCGCCATCCGGGACAAACTGTTCCGGGAGGATTTATATTACCGGCTCAACGTGGTGGTGATCACCCTGCCCGCGCTACGCCAGCGCCGGGAGGACATTCCCGCGCTGGTCAACTATTTCCTGACCAAATACGGGCCGGAACTCGGCCACCCCACCCCCTCCATCCATGCCGACGCCATGGAATTTCTCCAGGCCCATGCCTGGCCTGGCAATGTGCGCGAACTGGAAAATGCCGTGCGCAAGGGCTTGCTGCTTGCCCAAGGCTACACGGTCAACGTGGACCACGTGCGCGCGGCCCTGCACAAGGAATCCAGCCAGGCCGGCCCCGCCGGCCAGTCCCTGGTGGAATACATTGGCGAATTGCTGGCCGGCGCCCAGCGCGGCGAAACGGCGGAAGTCCATGCGCGCGTGCTCGAATCCGCCGAGCGGGAATTGTTCCGCCAGGCGATCCAACTGGCGCATGGCAACCAAGCCAAAGCCGCCCGCTGGCTGGGGGTTTCGCGCATCACCATGAAAGCCAAGCTCGTCCAGTTCGGCCTCCATCCCGGCACGGATCATGAATCGGCGGAAGGCTGAGGATGAAAGGTGACCCCGTTAATCCGGCAATCCACCAATCCAGTCCCGAAACGTTATCGCGAGTGTTCCAGGAACCACGCAAACAATTCCGGGTCCGCGTAAGCTTGCGTCCAACTATCGTGCTGCGCGTCGGGATAGACGGTGAGTTTCACGTCCCGCACGCCGAGCTTTTTCATGTAGCTCACCATGCGCTGTGATTCTTCCAACGGCACCACCGGATCTTTGCCCCCGTGAAAGGCCCACACGCCCAAACTGGTCAGCGCGGCCTTTTGCTCTTCAGCCACCAACAACGGAGTAATGAAATCGCCGCCGCCGCAAATGGGCGCGATGGCTGCAAACCGATCCGGATGGCTCAAGCCCAGGCTCCAGGTGCCAAAACCGCCCATGCTCAGGCCCGTCAGGTAAACGCGGTGCGTATCCACGGCGTAACGGGTTTCCATCTCATCCAGCAACGCCAGCAATAAATCGTTCGACCAGATCTTGCCGTTGGGGCATTGCGGCGAAACCACAATGAAGGGGAAATTCGTCGCGCTGACGGCAAATTTTGGCGGCCCGTGCTTGGCGACCAGCCAGACCTGGTTGCCGCGCTCGCCCGCGCCATGCAAAAACAGCATGAGCGGCCAGCGTTTCGCCGGATCCTCGCCATAGCCTCTGGGCAGAAACAAAAGGTAATCGGCGGCCAACACCTGCTTGCGTTCAAGGTGAAACTTCTGAGCAGTCTGACCGGATTTCATGGCGGAGGAGTTTGAGGTGGAGCTGCAACCCGCAAGCGAGAGCAGCAAGGCAAGGAAGGGAATGGCATATTTCATGGTGTGATAACAAAATTGCCGCACGCTCAGGCGCCGCGGCCGCGAGTGCTACATGATTTTCAGTTTCGGCAAATCCTGCGAATCCACCAAGCCGACGGGTTCGTTCCTGGCGTTCACAACGATCAAGTCGTCTATGTTGCGCTCATTGAAAATCTTCAGCGCCTCGGCGGCCAGCGCCTGCTCGCGGATGCGGATGGGATGCTTGGTCATCACTCTCCTCAAGGGCCGTGACATTAAATCTTCGTCGCCGGCCATGTGGCGGCGGAAATCCCCATCCGTGAACACCCCGGTCAATTTGCCCCGCGCGTTGACCACGCTCAGGCTGCCGGACTTGGCACGCGTCATGACCAGCAGCGCCTCCTTGACCGGCAGATGTTCCGGCGCCACGGCATTGCGCTCTCCGCGGCGCATGATGTCGCCCACCTTGAGCAGCATCGCCCGGCCGATCGCGCCGCTGGGATGGTATTTCGCAAAATCCTTCCGGGTGAAGCCGCGCGCCTCAAGCACCGTCATCGCCAGGGCATCACCCAGGACCATCATGGCCGTGGTGCTGCTCGTCGGCGCAAGGTTAAACGGACAGGCTTCCTGCGGCACCTTGACGCCCAGCGCCACGTCGCTGTGCCGTGCGAGTGTGGACTTAAGATTCCCCGTCAGCGAAATGATTTTGACGGAAAAACGTTTGAGCGCGGGCAGCAAATTCAGCAATTCCTCCGACTCACCGGAGTAACTGAGCGCCAGGATCACGTCGCCATCATTCACGATGCCCACGTCGCCGTGCAGAGCGTCCACGCTATTGAGCACCACAGAGGGGGCGCCGGTGCTGGTGCAGGTGGCGGCGATTTTGGCGCCCACGTTGCCGGACTTGCCGATGCCCACCACCACAATTTTGCCGCGGCGATTCAGGGCGGCCACCACGGTTTCGACGGCGGCAGCAAAGGCGGCATCCAGTTGGGCGCGAACGGCTTTGAGCGCGGCGAGCTCAATGTCGAAAACTTTTCGGGCGTGGGCGATATGAGTCACAGCGCAGAGCTTGCCTGCACTGGACCAGGATTTCAACCGCGAAGAACCGATGCCGCGAAGAACTGCACCACCAGCCCACCCTCCGGTCACTCCGTATTGGGGTACGAACCCAGGATCTTTACGAAATTGCAGTGCTTGCCCAAGTGCTGGATGGCCTTCGCCACTCGGGCGTCTTGAAAATGTCCCGCACAATCGATGAAGAAAAAATACTCCCACGCCTTGCGTTTGCTGGGGCGGGATTCAATTTTGGTCATGTTGATCTTCAACTTGCGAAAAACCGCGATGGCCTCGTGCAGCGCCCCGGCGCGGTCGGCCACACTCAGCATCAAGCTGGTGCGGTCGTCTCCGGTGGGCGGACTGCATTGGCGTCCCAGCACAATGAAGCGGGTCACATTGACGGTATTGTCCTGAATGTCGCGCGCCAGGATCTTCAGGCCGTACTTTTCCGCCGCCAGCGCGCCGCCGAGGGCGGCCGCCGCTGTTTCACCCGCCGCCAGTTCCGCGGAACGGGCATTGGAGGACGTCTCCACAATTTCGACTCCCGGCAAATGCTTGGCCAGCCAGCCGCGGCACTGAGCGAGCGACTGCGGATGAATGTATAATTTGCGGATTTTTGCCAGCGGCGAGTTGCTCATCAGGCACTGCTGAATTTGCAGCACAATCTGGGAAACAACTTTCAGATCGCTGTCGGTGAACATGTCGAGCGTGTGCGTGACGACGCCTTCAGTGGAGTTTTCCACCGGCACCACTCCGTAATCCGCCGCGCGCTTGCCGACCTCCATGAACACGTCGCCAATGGTCTTCTGCGCGGCATAATTCAGACTGGCGCCAAATTTCTGGATGGCCGCCTGATGGGTGAACGTGGCCTCGGGCCCGAAATACGCGATGGTCATGGTTTTTTCCAGCGCGAGGGCGCTGGACATGATTTCGCGGTAAATGGTGCGCAATTGTTCGTTGGTGATGGGCCCGGCATTGAGCCCGCAGACGCGGTCAAAGACGGCGCGCTCGCGATGCGGCGCGTAAATTTCCTCGCCGGCCATGAGCTTGATTTCGCCGATGGCCAGCACGTGCCGGGTACGGTCATTGATCAGCCGGACGATGCGGGCGTCCAGTTTGTCAATCGCTTCACGATGTTCGGAAAGGCTCATTTCCCGGAAGCATGATGAAATATGGCGGAAGAATCAAACCTGTTTCGCCATGTATTTCACCCCCGCCCAGCAGGCTTGCGCCACAAATTAGGTTGCAAAGACCGGGTAAATGGGCGAGCGTAGTAGGAGATGGATGGCGATAATACACGACTTCAGCGTCACTGATAGCCTGTTGTGAGGCCTGCTATCATGGTCAAGCTAAAGAGATAAACGAGTTTTTCTGTGCATAAAATTGATGTCAAAACAGCGTTCGGAACCTCGGTGAGGGCCTGGCGAAAACGCCTGGGCATTTCCCAGGAGGTACTGGCGGAGCGGGCGGATTTGCACCGGACCTATGTATCGGACGTGGAGCGCGGCGCGCGCAACCTGTCGCTGGAAAGCATGACCCGAATCGCCCAGGCGCTACGGATTTCTGTCGCCGACTTCTTTCCCCGCGAGCTTCCGAGCGGCAAAGCCGGCGCCGGCGGGAGTAATGGCCACGGTCAGAAGCTGGTGGATATTTTATTGGTGGAAGACAACAGCGACGACGTGGAATTGACGATGCACGCCTTCAAGAAGGTCCGGTTCGCCAACAGCATCCAAGTCGTTGGCGACGGCCAGCAGGCTTTGGATTATCTGTTTTGCGAGGGAAATTATGCCCATCGTCCCGCCGGTCGGCCGCAGATTGTGCTGTTGGACTTGTACCTTCCCAAAATCAGCGGGTTGGAAGTCCTGCGCCGCCTCAAGGCCGATGCCCGGACGCGAGCGATCCCGGTGGTCATCCTGACCATCTCACAAGTGTTCAGCGACTTTGCGGAATGCCAGCGATTGGGCGCCGAGACGTACATCATCAAACCGCTGAATTTCCAACGGTTGAGCCAGGTCACGCCGCGATTGAATCTGGACTGGGCGTTGCTCCAGCCAGTCTCACCAGCGGCGTTGGCAGCTTGAGCCGGCTTTGCCGCGACCCGTTCCCAGACGGGGTCAGGGAGGCGTGATTGAATTTGACCGGAAAACAGCTGTGCCAACGAGGAAGGGCCAGGCAACTCGCATGAAAATGTGCGAATCGAAGACCGGGCCGAAAGCCCAGCCCAATCTGGCTGATGCCGCCACTGCAAATTATGACAATCGACAACGACATCGAAATTCTGCTGGTCGAAGACAACCCAGACGATCTCGACATGGCTTTGCGGGCCTTGCGCAAGGCCCATCTGGCTAACCGCATCCAGTTGGCGCGCGACGGCGCGGAAGCGCTGGAGTTCATCTTTGGGACGGGCGCACACAGCGGACGGAAAGTGGAAAACGGGCCGCGCGTGATCCTGCTGGACTTGAAGTTGCCCAAAATTGACGGGCTGGAAGTCTTGCGGCGGGTGAAAAACGATCCGCGCACAAAAATGATTCCGGTGGTGGTGCTCACTTCGTCGAAAGAACAACCCGACGTGGTGGAATGCTATAATCTGGGCGTCAACAGTTACGTCGTGAAGCCGGTGAACTTTGAACGCTTCGCCAGCGCGGTGGCCGAACTGGGCATGTATTGGCTGCTGCTGAACCATCCCCCCAAAAGCTGAACCATGACCACCCCGCTAAAAGCCCTGATTGTGGAGGATTCAGCGGAAGACGCGGAATTGATCGTGGCCCAGTTGCGCCGGGATGGTTTTGCTCCCTGCTGGACAGTTGTGGCCACGGAACCGGCGTTCCTGTTGGAACTGGAAAAATCCCCCGACATCGTGCTCTCGGATTACGCCTTGCCGCAGTTCAGCGGGCTGCGGGCTGCGCAGCTTACACGCGACAGCGGCCGAAATATTCCCTTCCTCCTCATTTCGGGCACGGTCGGGGAAGACGCAGCGGTGGAAGCCATGAAACACGGGGCGGCGGATTATCTGCTCAAAGACCGGATCGCCCGTTTGGGCAGCGCGGTGGATCGCGCCATGGAACAACAGCGGCTCCAGGCTGAGCGCCGGCGCACCCTGGAGGAATTGCGCTGGCAAACCACCCTGCTGGAAGCCCAGTTGGAATCGTCACTGGACGGCATTTTGGTGGTGGATAACGAGGGGAAGAAAATCCTGCAAAACCGGCGGATGGAGGAAATGTGGAAGCACTCGGGCGCGGGCAAGGTGGATGCCGCGCAAGCGGTTTTCGATCCAACCTTTGAAAAACATCCCCAGCAGTTTATTGAGAAAGTCGCGTACCTGAACGCCCATCCGGAAGAAGCCAGCCATGACGTGATGGAACTGGTTGATGGCACCGTGCTGGACCGCTACTCAGCGCCGGTGCGGGACCGGACCGGCAAGAATTACGGCCGCATCTGGTCCTTTCGCGACATTACCGAGCGGCGCAAACTGGAGGCGCAGTTCCGGCAGGCGCAAAAAATGGAATCCATCGGCATGTTGGCCGGCGGCATCGCGCATGATTTTAACAATATTCTGTCGGCCATCCTAGGCAACCTGTACCTGGCCAAATTAGAGGCGGCTGCCCGGCCGGCTCTGCTGGAGCCGTTGGACAACATTGCCCACGCCGCCAGGCGGGCCGGTGATCTCGTCAACCAAATCCTGACTTTCAGCCGGCAAAACAAACAAGAGCGGGATCCGATCAAACTAAATCACGTCGTGCTGGAAGCGCTCAAGCTATTGCGCGCCAGCGTGCCGGCCACCATCCGAATCCAGACAGAATTGACGCAAACGCCTACCGTGCTCGCCAATGCCACCGCCGTCCATCAGGTGATCATGAACCTCGGCACCAATGCCTGGCACGCCATGCGCAACCAGCCGGGCACGTTGAAAGTGGAAATTGGCGTCATTGAGGCGGATGTGGATTTTGCCAGTGCGCATCGCGGTCTGCATCCGGGCCGCTATGTGCGGCTCTCAGTAAGCGACACCGGCCACGGCATGGATGCGGCCACACTGGAGCGCATCTTCGATCCCTTCTTCACCACCAAGCCCGTGGGCGAAGGCACCGGGCTGGGACTGGCCGTGGTGCTGGGCATCATGCAAAGCCACGATGGCGCCATCACCGTCTATAGCGAGCCCGGGCAAGGCACTACGTTTAATTTGTATTTTCCCGTTTTTGAGACGGAAACAGCCTCGCTGGAAGCCAATTCCAATGCCATCCCCCAAGGCAGTGGGGAACACATTCTATTCGTTGACGACGAAGCTGCCTTGGTGAAGGTGGGTCAGAAAATGCTCGAACGGCTCGGTTACAAAGTCACCTCAAAAACCAACGCATTTGAAGCCATCGCAGCGGTGCGCGACCAACCGGAGGCCTTTCAACTGGTCGTCACCGATTTGACCATGCCAGGGATGGATGGCTTAAAACTGGGCACCCAGTTGCTCCAAGTCCAACCCTGCCTGGGCATCATTCTCAGCACCGGCTACAGCGGCGTCATCACCGAGGAAGCCGTGCGCGAGCTGGGCTTTCGCGGGCTGCTGGTCAAACCCACCACCGCCCGGGCGTTGGGGGAAGCGGTTTATTCCGCCTTGCATCCGGCCAAAAGCTGAATTCCATCCTCAATCCTCCAGTCGGCAAGCCAGTCAGGGCGCGACCAGCTTGAATACCTTCCCGTCCTGCATCAAAGCATAGACCTCGCCGCCGGCATCCTCGGCGAAGCTGCAGATATTGTCCGGCTGTTGCAGCAGCGTGCCGTGGGCAGTGACTTTTTGCGCCGCGTAATCATAACGCAAACCCCAAATGGTGCCGAGATTGTAGTCGCCATAAATATAAATGCCCTGGAGGGCGGGAGATTCTACGCCCCGATAAACATATCCGCCAATGACGCACAGACCGATGCTGTGGTCAGGGAAAATCGCCTCGGCCTGAAGGTTCGGACGATGGGGATAGTCCACCACCGGCTTGAGATATTCGGCGCCAAGCGGGCCGGGTTTGAAATGATGGCCTGCTTCCCGCACGCTCCAGCCGTAGTTGCCGCCCTTGACGCCAAGATACACCGCTTCCCATAAATCCTGCCCCACGTCGCCAATCCACAGCGCGCCGGTGGCACGATCCCAACTATAGCGCCAAGGGTTGCGCAGGCCATACGCATAGATTTCCTTGCGCGCCCCGCGGTCGCCCATGTTCGGCTCGTCCACAAACGGATTGTCGCGCGGAATGCCGTACTCCAAATGCCGCGAGTGGTCGCCAAAAGCGTTCGCGGTCATGGAATTCACGTCCAAGCGCAGCATTTTAGCCAGCAGGGTGGCCGTGCTCTGGCCGTTGCCAAACGGATCATCCCCTGCCCCGCCGTCGCCGAGGCCAAGGTAGAGATAACCGTCCGGGCCAAACGCCAATTCACCTCCCTTGTGATTGCCAAACGGTTGCGGGACTTGCAACAGGATGCGTTCGGATTGCAAGTCGGCGGCATCCGGATCGTTGGTGGCCACGTGAAATTCACTAACCACACTGCGAAAGGGGAAGTTCAAAGGTTTCAAAGTCTGGTCGGCCGGGTTCTTCTGGTTGTAATAAACATAAAACAGCCCGTTGGTCTGGAAGCCGGGATGGAAGGCAAGGCTCAAAAGTCCGCACTCGTTCTCAAAATCCGGATGGCGGTCGGTGATGTCGAAAAATGTTTTCGCCTCGCCGCCGTCGGTGCCTTTCTTGGCCACGACGATTCGTCCCACCTGATACACCAGGAACAGCCGGCCTGAGCCATCCGGCGCTTCGGACATCCATACGGGTCGTTCCCCCTGGAGCCGGGTCAGCACCGGCTGAAGCCGGATTGGCGGCAGCGCCGAGGGGGCGGCGAGCAGTGGCGTGGCGGTGCAGAAGCACAATACAAACAGTGGATGCAAAAACCTCATGGCATATTTAATGCCGCGTTGACCGGCTAAAGTAAAGCAAAGTTTGTCGCCGCCCAGGCATTCAATCTTCAGGCGCTGCCGTTACGCAAGCAAACTCAAAGCCCGCAAAACTCGTGGTGCGGCGCACCGCTCGTCATTGGCGAGCTTGCTCCTTCAGGAATTTTTTGATGAATTCAATTTTCTGGTGAAAAACAGGTCCCCGAGTAACACCGGTGGAATCCTTTCCCCCACCTAGGGGAATCTCGCAGACGTATTGCGAGCAATCCGCTGTGACCACCGCCATATTGGGGGCAAAACCGCCTTCGTCCGGCCCGAAAAAACCTAGTCTCACTGCGTCGGGAACATTGCCCAACTCGGTTTCGTGATGAACGAAAACGAGCACCAAACTATCGTGAAAGGCCACGTAAAAATGCGCCAACTCGTCGTTGCTCCCCCAGCCCATCGGGCGGGAGCGATAACCGAACATATTGTCCCACACCATGATGAAGCCGAGCAGCTTCTTCTCCGCCTTGGCCCTGGCTTTGGCGGCGTCCAAGGTGGCCAAGGAGAAGGCCATGTTCGTGGACAGGATGATTATCTGGTCCTGCCGCGCACGGATCAACCCCGGCCCAAACGGGTCGTAATGATACTTGTCCTTAACTTCCTCCGAAAGTTTGCTATAGGGCACTGTGACCCCTTTCATGAAACCACCCGAAGTGGTCACGAAAAACAGGCCGTTGGGTTTCAATGCCACGTCCCTGACATCCTCGTATTTCTGCCCATCGGAGGTAGTAATCTCGTCAGCTCTGGCCAATCCAGCGACAACGCTGATCACGGCAAGCAGGCTATTGATATAATTCCGTTTTCGTTTCATTTTTCCACCGCCGGGGAATTGCGCACGGTCAGATCCTTCACATCCTCGGCAAAAACGGCGGCTTTGACTCCAGGGGCCACCTGCGGCTTGAAATTGTCAATTTCCAGCCCCTGAATGTCCGCGAAGGAAGCGGCGGAACGCAGGTCGTTGGTGAGGAAGTTGACGGTGATGTTGGCCAATTCCAGCCCTTTGACATGCCGCGCATAGACGCCATAAGCAGGCAAGGTGCCCAGATGTCCCGGTTCGGGATAGCCGGTGCCGAGTTCCTTGGGGTTGCGCGCGGCGTCCTCGGCTGTGCCGCCACCCTTGCTTGTGAGACGGACATTTTCAATGCGCACGCCTTCCACCGGCTGCTCAGGCAGGCCCATGATCTGGATGCCGCTCATTTTGCCCACGCCGTCGGCAATCACGTTGGAAATCAAAATATTCCGTCCCCGGCTGGCGGTGGTCAGGTCGGGGGTACGATTGCGTTTGCCGGTGGTGATATAGATCGCATAATCCGGCACGTCCATCATCGTGAGATTGGCAATGGTGATGTTGTCCATGATGCCGCCGTCCACCTCCTCGAGGGCCAGGCCGCGACAACTGCGAAAAGTGCAGTTGGCCACCGCGCAGTTGCGGAAGCCGCCGCTGGATTCGGTGCCAAACTTGATACGCCCATCGTGGCTCTTGCTGGGCATCATGGTGCCATCCAGCAGCGTGCCTTCTTCGAAGCCGGACACCTGGCAGTTGACGATGGTGAGGTTTTCGGTCGGTCGCAACTCGCCTAGCGCGTAGGTGCTTTTCGGGCAAATCCCGTCGTCGCGGGGCGAGTTGACGCGGCAGTTGGAAACCATCGTGTTGCGACAGCAATCAATATCCATCCCGTCGCGATCGGTGTCTATCGTCACGTTGTCAATGGTCATATTGTCGCAACCGGTGACGAGAATCGCAAAATGTCCGCCGTGAAAAATCGTAACGTCGCGGATGAGCACGTTCCTGCACAGCTTGAGGGCGATGGATTTGTTGCCGATGCGGACGGGCGGATAACTCTTGGTGTTGGGCGTTGGAAAATGCTTGTAGCCGCACATTTCGTCAAGAATCTTGGGATCTCGCTCCAAACCGCCGCCGTTGATCATGCCGTTGCCGGTGATGAAAACATTGGTGAGATTTTCCCCCCAAATCAGGCTGTTGTGAAAATAGCAATGGCCACCATCCTGATAGGCAACGCCAGGAAAAGGCTCGGTTTCATCGTAGGCGTTCAGATCCTGGGGCGCACCGAGGATGGTCGCGCCCGCGTCAATCAGCAAATGGATGTTGCTTTTGAGATGAATCGAGCCGCTCAAATAAGTTCCCGGCGGTACCAGCACCGTGCCGCCCCCAGTCTCGGCGGCAGCCGCAATGGCTTTGTCAATCGCCGGACTATCCAAGTTTTTGCCATCTCCCAGAGCGCCATAATCGCGGACGTTGAAAAAATTCCTGCCCGTCGGTTCGGCGGCGTTCAGGATGCCACCGGCGCAGAGCAACACGGTTAATACTTGGGAAAGCGAAAGAAACTGGTTTTTCATGTTTTAGTGTGCGTATTTTGGAATGAGTAGTTGGCACACAATGACGGAAAAACCCGGTGTTTGGCTACAAAAATGTGGTCGGACGTTTGTTCTAGCGCAAATGGCGGGCCAATCTGGCAGTATTTCGCCCGGCGTGGTTTCAACTTGCACGCGGAGCGCGGGTCGGTGACCCGCAGCAGCCTCACCGGTCAGGATGCAGGCGCAATAAAGCGGCATTGGTTTGAAGTTTGGATGTTGCTGCGGCTCACAGCGCTGCGCTCCGATCATGACAGTGCATTTGAACGCACGCCGCACGAATACATGAATATAAAATCATTCTGCCCGTCCTTGCTTGGCCGGCTCCTGACTCTGGTCTTGGCGTCGGGACTTTATTGTCATCCCCAGCTTGTGCCAGCGGCCCAAAGCGAATGGGGGCGCGTTGGGCTGGACGGCAAGCTTACCTACAAGACCTTTGCCGCCGGGGACCACATCATGGATTTTTCGCACGCCGGTTACCGGGGCGGCGGCGTGAGCCTCCCGACTGTGCCGGTCAAACGGACCGTGACGCCTTCCGGGGGCGACGACACCGCCGCCATCCAAAAAGCGCTCAACGAGGTTTCGCGGCTGGAACTGAACGGCGGATTTCGCGGAGCGGTTTTGCTGGCGCCGGGCGTCTTCAATTGCAGCCAACCCTTGACGATCGAGACCGGCGGCGTGGTGGTACGCGGCAGCGGCTCCGCCCCCGACGGCACCACCATCAATATGACTGGAGGACCGCACCTGTGCCTCTCCATTGGAGGCGGGGACGAACCAAAACCCACCGGCAAGACCGTGGCCATCACTGATGCTTACGTACCTTCCGGGGCGTGTTCCTTTCACGTCCAAGAGGCAGGCGGGCTGCAGCCCGGAGACACCATTCTGGTTAACCGGCCCGCAACTCCCGCCTGGGTGAAATTCATGGGCATGGATACACTGGTGCGCAACGGCAAGGCGGAGCATTGGGTCTCCGGCGAACTCCACACGGAACGCACCGTCAGGACCGTCTCGGGAAATCTTTTGACGCTCGAAGTGCCGCTGGCAGATTCCTTCGATTCGCGCTATCTCAATCCGCCGGGCGGGTCGGTGGTGAAATGCGACCTGCGCGGCCGCCCCACCCAAATTGGCGTGGAACATCTGCGGATCGTTTCGCCGCCGCTGACCGCCACCATCACGCAGCCGCTCAACCGGGCATTGCACTTGGACGGCGTTTCGGATGCCTGGGTGCGCGACCTGAAAGTGGAAAACACCATCAACAGCTTTTATTTTGGCGGCAACACCAGCCGCATCACGATTGAAAACGTGGACATCCGTCATGCGGTGGCCAGCTTGGGCGCGGCCAAGCCGGCGGATTTTTGGGCGGGCGGCACGCAAACGCTGGTCAACCGCTGTTCGGCGTCCGGCGACAACGTTTTCTATTTTTCCACCGGCGCGCGAATGATGGGGCCGGTCGTGGTGCTCAACTGTGTGTTTCACGGTAACGGCCACCTCCAGCCGCACATGCGCTGGGCCACGGGCTTGCTGGTGGATAACTGCCAGGTGCCCGAAGGCGGCATTGACCTCATGAACCGCGGCATCATGGGATCCGGCCACGGCTGGGCCGTCGGCTGGGCTGTGGCCTGGAATTGCGTGGCCAAGAGCTATACCATTCAGCAGCCGCCCGGCTCGATGAACTGGGCCATTGGCTGCCGGGGCACGCCCGAAACCGGCGCTCAACCCGGCGACCCCAAGGGGGAAAAATTGCCATCGGGAATCCTCGACTCGCAGGGCACGCCGGTGGCCCCAAGCAGCCTTTATCTGGCGCAGCTGAAGGAACGGCTGGGGGCACAGGCGTTGACCAATATTGGGTATTGAGCGCTTGGGTCACACGCAGTCCCAAACTGTTGCCGCGAAGACAAGGGCTCCCGAAGCCGCGAAACAGTTGGCGTGTAATCCCGATCCAGCGGGATCGTCCTCCCACGCGCGGACCATCGCCACGGCAAAATGATGCGTTTTTGAAACAAGCGGGGCGGAACCCGGCGCTCCAATGAGCTAGCCAGACAAACCTCAGGTTTTTGTTGCGGCCAATTCCAAGAGGCGTCCAAACTCCCCTGCGGTCAGCGGCGTCACCGACAGGCGCGGTTGCTTGACCAGCCTCATTTCCTTCAGCGCCGGATCGGCCTTGATGACCGGGAGCGGCACCGGGCGCGCAAATGGTCTGACTGCATCCAAATCCACACACACCCACTCACCCTCCGTAGCGGTGAGATCGGGATACGCCGCCTTGGCCACGCGTGCCAGGCCGACCACCTGTTTTTCGCCGCCGCTGTGGTAGAAGCAAACCGGGTCGCCCGGTTGCATCGCGCGCAAGTGGAGCCGCGCCTGATAATTGCGCACGCCGGTCCACGCCGTTTGGCCGTCGCTGGCCAACTGCGCCCATGAGTACGTCGCGGGTTCGGATTTGACGAGCCAGTAATTCACGGAAAAAATTTACGATTCACGATTTACGATTTACGATGTCGGCATGAGTTTGACCGAGAACCTTGATTCAATTCAACAACGAATTCGCGCGGCCTGTGCGCGAGCGGGCCGCGAGCCGTCCTCGGTCACGCTGCTGGCGGTATCCAAGACGCATCCCCCGGAGACCATCCAAGCGGCGGTGGCGGCGGGCCAACTGTTGTTCGGCGAAAACAAAATCCAGGAGGCGAAGGCCAAAATCCCGCTGTGCCCCAGCCGGGCGCGGTGGCAATTCATCGGGCACTTGCAGTCGAACAAAGTCCGCGACGCCGTGGAGCTGTTTGACCTGATCCAAGGCGTGGACAGCCTGGCTATTGCCCGGGAAATCTCCAAGCGCGCCGTGCAGGCCGCCAAGACCATGCCCATTTTGCTGGAGGTGAATGTGGCCGGAGAGGGAAGCAAGTTCGGTTACCGGCCGGAGCAGTTGCTGGCGGAACTGAAGGAGTTGAACGCCCTGCCCAAAATTGAAATCCACGGGTTGATGGCCATCCCGCCGTACTCCCCGGTGCCGGAGCAGGCGCGGCCATATTTTCAAAGGTTGCGCGAGCTGAATGTCCAAGCCGGGGCACTGCTGGGCGCTCCGCTCCCGCAGTTGAGCATGGGCATGAGCGGGGATTTTGAGGTGGCCATCGAGGAAGGCGCCACCATCGTGCGCCTCGGCACCGCCTTGTTTGGCGAACGGGCCAAATCGTTTAAGGCAATTCCAGATTGAACAATGGCACGATCTTCGCCATTATTCACCCGTTTCAACGACGGATCGAATTGTAAAAAATGTCAGAAGCCCATTGCCACACCCATGTTGAGCCGCGCCCCGCGGTGAGCGTGCTCTGCTGAATTGATGAACGCCGTCACTCTCTGGATCTGGTTCTGCGCCTACCTCAACTGTGTGGGCTGGATCTTGTCGTGCTTGCACGAGCTCAATGCCCGAGGTTACGCGATCGCCCTGGCGTTGGGGCTGGCCCTCGTGGTGATCTGGCACCGCAAAACCAGCGCCCCGGTGCAACCAAGGACTTCCTGGCCGAAATTGCGGCGGCGGTTCCGGCGCGGTTTTCCGCTGTCTTTTCTGGTGCTGGCGCTGCTGGCCTTTCTCGGCGGCGCCTTGCATGCGCCGGCAAATTATGACGCGCTGGCCTACCGCACGCCACGGGTGTTGCACTGGCTGGCCGCCGGGCATTGGCATTGGATCCATACGGAGTTCCAGCGCCTGAACACGCGCACCGCGGGTTTTGAATGGCTGACCGCGCCGCTGTTTTTGTTCACGGGCACAGATCGGCTGGTGTTCTTGCTGAATGTGATTTCCTTCCTGCTATTGCCGGGGAGAATTTTTGCGCTGCTGACGCGGCTGGGCGTGCGGCCACGCACGGCTTGGTACTGGATGTGGCTTTTCCCCAGCGGCTATGGCTACGCGTTACAGGCGGGCAGCGTGGTGAATGATATGTTTGGCGCGCTGCTGACCCTGGCCGCGTTGGAATTTGCCCTGCGCGCCAGCCGGGAAAAGGAAGCAGCCTATTTATGGACCTCTCTGCTGGCGGCCGCATTGATGACGGCCGCAAAGGCGTTCAACCTGTTGCTGCTCCTGCCGTGGCTGCTGGCCGCGCTGCCGGCCCTGAAACTCCTGCTGCGCCGCCCGGCGGTTTCGTTTGCCGTAATCGTATTTGCGGCGACCGCGTCCCTGTTGCCAACCGCGGTTTTGAACTGGCAACAGTGCCGCGACTGGACGGGGTTGGCGGCCGAACAGCCAACAATCGGCGGCAGCGGCAAGCCATATCGCTTCTTGGCCAACGCGATCACCCTGCCGCTGGATAACTTGGTGCCCCCGGTCTTCCCGCTGACCAGCCAATGGGACCACTTGATGGAGCGGATCATACCGTCAACCTTGGCCACGAAATTGCGAGCCAACATGGAAACCAGTCTCGCCAGCTTTCACCTGTCAGAAATGCAAATGGAGGAATCCGCGGGCCTGGGCCTGGGCTTGACACTGCTGTTGTTGGTGCTGCTGGCCAGGAGTATTCGCTCGGGTGAAATCTGGCCGCGCCCTTTCTTTACGCCGGCAACGTGGATCACACTAGGGGCTTGGTGCAGCTTGGTGGTATTCATGCTCCAGGTTGGATCAGCCGGCCCCGCCCGTTATTTGCTGCCGTTTTATCCCCTGTTGGTGGCGCCAATTCTAGCGAGTAAGCCGGCTGAAGACATTTTCCGGAGCCGGTTATGGCGGGGCGGGGCTTGGGCGATTTTCGCCTCCACCGCCATGCTGCTGGTGATATCCCCGCCCCGCCCTTTATGGCCGGCGACCACGGTTTTGCAAGCATTGGACGCGGAACATTCCAGCCACCGATTGGTCCAGCGCGCGGAAGTGGTTTACTCGGTTTACGGCATGCGGGCCAACGGCTTTATCCCCGTCATCGCGGCACTGCCGCCGGATGCCAACCCGCTTGGGTTCCTGGGTTTTGACGAGCCGGAAACAGGCTTGTGGCGTCCTTTTGGAAGCCGTCGGATCATTCATTTTACGCATGAAGATACCCCAGCCGAGCTCCAATCGCTCGGGTTCAAATATGCGTTGGTGAGTGAAAGCACCCTGGCGAATTGGTGCCGGACCGGTCCTGCCGACTGGCTGGCACGGACGCATGTTGAAGTGGTCCAACGTTTTAAGTTGAAATTGCTCGCCGGGCAGGAACCGCACGGCTGGCTGCTCATTCGGTTGCGCTGATGCTGGCATGATATTCAACCTGCTGCCTCCGTTCAGAGAACTTCCTTGCCATGGTTAGGCTGAGAATATAATCTTCATTATCATGTTCTGTCCTAACTGAACCTCGAATGATTTCCTGATGCAAACCTTGGTCCGGATTTGGATTCTGCTCTCCGCGTGGCTGGTCGCCTCGGGCTGGATTCTGTCGGCTTTTCACGCGTTGAATCGAACCGGCTACGTGCTCGCTTTTGTACCGGTGGCGGTGGCGGCCTTTTTTTGGCGGCAAAAGACCTTCGGGCGCCCGCGCCTGCCTTCGGCGCCGGAGTGGCGCAAATTCTGGCGGCGTTTTCGGCGTCCGGCTCCCGTGCTTTTTCTGTCGCTGTGCTTGTTAAATATAGCGGCCGGACTGATCTGGAAGCCGGAGAACGGTGATTCAAACGCTTATCGAGTTCCACGGGTGCTGCATTGGCTGTGGCAAGAGGGCTGGTATTGGATTCACACCGGCGATTCCCGCACAAATATCGCTGGCTGTGGCTATGAATGGCTGTATACGCCGCTGATTTCGTTCACCCGCACCGACCGTTGGATCTTTCTCCCCAATCTGTTCAGTTTTGTGCTGCTGCCCAGTTTGATTTTCAGCGTCTTGCGCCAAATGCGGATCCGCTCACGCGTGGCTTGGTGGTGGATGTGGATTCTGGCTTCGGGCTGGTGTTACGTCTTGCAAGCCGATTCCACGGTCAACGATAGTATTAGCGTGGTTTACGCGCTGGCGGCGGTGGATTTCGCGTTACGCGCCCGGAATTCAGGCCGCAGCGGGGAACTGTGGCTCTCCCTGCTGGCGGCGGGATTGCTCACGGGAGTCAAGCCGACCAATCTGCCCTTGCTATTGCCCTGGTTTATCGCCGCGTGGCCCACGGCGAGGCTGCTGTTGAAGCAACCGGCGATTTCCGTGGGCGCCATCGTGCTCGCTCTGCTGGTTTCGGCCCTGCCCATGGCATGTTTGGATTGGCTGCACACCGGAAGTTTCGTTGGCTTTCCCAAAGAGGCCACCGGGCAAATATGGGCTTGGGGCGAGCGCCAGGCATTGACTTCTCCTTTTTGGGGAATTGTCGGCAACCTGTTTTGCATTCCAGAGGAAAATCTGCTGCCGCTTTTTTTCCCGCCGGCCGCGGTGTGGAACCACGCCATGCACCAATTTCTGCAAACCCCGCTGGGATCGCACTTTCAGCAATTTGAGAATTTTGGTTATTTGGGGCGTTCTGTGTCCGAAGCAACGGCCGGCATCGGCCTGGGAGTGGTCGCCTTGGCCTTGCTTTCCATCGTGGCCGTCCACTGCCTCCGGCTGCCTCCGGCGACGAAGGAAAACCCAAAGACCGACTGGTGGCTCCGCTGTTTGTATCTGTCGCCGTGGGCCGCGTTGTTGGTCTTTATGGCCAAAGCCGGCACCTACCAGAATGCGCGACTGATCGCGCCCTATTACGTTTTGCTGTTCCCGCTGATTTTAGCCGGCGCATCCCAGGTCTGGCTGACGCGCCAGCGCTGGTGGCAACGGGCGGCCCTGCTGGTCTTGGTGATCACGGTCGCCTACCTGGGCTTCGTGCGCGGACGCGCCTCCGTGCCCATCGCCATGGTGGCGCGGCTTCAGGAACAGCATCCGCACGCCAAGTGGTTGGCTGTATTTGGAGATTATTATCGCACCAGCGTCTCAGTTTCGGCCTATCAGCACTTCGTGGAAAAAAGCGAGGCTGCCGGTGAGCGGCTCATCGGCTTTGCGACCACTTGCAGCGGCGCCGAACCGAACTGGTGGCTGCCCTTCGGACAGCGCCAAGTCGAACGCGTTCTCCCTGGGGATTCCCCGCTCCAATTGCGGCAGCAGGGTATGCACTATGTCGTCGTCGAAGATTTGGCGCTCCAAACCGCCAATCAAACGATTGAGCAGTGGGGGCAACAGTACCGCGGTGATCTGGTCCGCGAATTGGCCTTTACCAAAGATCCCAATACGCCTCCGGGCCATCTTTACCTGGTTCATTTGCGCGAATAATCATGCCTCAAGGTGACTTATGAAGCCTTATTCCCCTTGGCGGTTATCACGCCGTCTCCTCGCGCAAGCCTGCCTCCGAGTCAATGGTATATCGCGCACGCAATGCGACGGCGATAGGCTCTTAACATTAGCCTTTCATTCAGCAACGGAGTGATTAAAATTCTTCGTGCCAGTTGACCTCTCCAGCTCTCGCCCGTTGCCGCTCGTTTTGCGGCTGGCCGGAATTTGGCTTATTTGGTCGGCTTGGTGTTCGGCTGCTGGCTGGCTGCTTTCCGCCGCGCATAAACTCGATGGTTATGGTTATGCGGCGATCCTGCCGGTCTTGCTTGTCGGCGGCTGGTTCTGGCTCAAAGGGACGGCGTCGGGTGCGTTTAGATCGAGCCATCCGATTCGAAAATTTTTCCACCGCTTGGGTCAGCCGGCTCCGTTGGTCTATTTTAGCATCGCGCTGTTGTCGTTGTTGGCGGGCGCTTTATATACCCCTTGGAGCTTTGATGCAGCGACCTACCGGCTCCCGCGGATTCTTTACTGGTGGTCGGCCCAGCATTGGTATTGGATTGGCACCCTCGACCACCGGCTCGATTTCAGTAGCACGGGCTTCGAGTGGCAGATGTTGTCAATCATCATCTCGACGCGCAGCGACCGTTTGCTCTTTTTGATCAACTGGCTTCCTTTCTTGCTGTTGCCGGGGTTGGTTTTTGTTGCGTTTCGTGCGCTCGGCGTCCGCGGCCGCAGTGCGCGGCGCTGGATGTGGTTGTTGCCCTCCGCCTACTGCATTGCGCTGCAATGCGGCGGCGTGCAAAACGACGGCTACAGCGTCAATTTCCTGCTGGCCGCCCTGGCCTTTGCGGTATTCGGATGCCGAACCCGGCAGTTCGGGTTGGTGTTGATGTCTGTGCTGGCGGCGGCGTTGCTGACCGGCGCAAAAATTTCCAATCTGCCGCTGCTCTTGCCGCTAGGGGTGCTGCTCTGCCCGACCTTGGGCACTGTTTGCCGGCTTAATTGGAAGACGCTGGTCGCTCTGGTCTTTGCTTTGCTTTGTTCCGGTGCGCCGATTCTATTCCTTTGCTGGAACCACACTGGTGACTGGGCCGGCGACCCATCCGACCAGTGGCACGTAAAAACTCATGGAGCGGTGGCGACAAGTCTCGCCAACCTCACCATCTTCTTCACGGACGCGGTACAACCCCCCTATCTGCCAGACGCCGGCGCGGTTGCTGCGGGGCTAAAAACCCTCAATGACAGTGCGTTTTTCGGCTGGCTAAAGCGGGCGCATGGCGAGTTCAATGGGGTTCAATTTGGCAACACTGTTTACGAAGGCAGCGCCGGGCTTGGCTGCGGCCTCGTTGCCTATTTGGCGGTCTTGATTTGTGGGTCGCGCTGGGGGGCAAGACGGGCGGATTCGCCCCCCACCCCGTTGCCGTGGGCCATCCAGCTCGCGCCTTGGCTGGCGTGGATTGCTTACCTGGTGTTGCTCGCCAAACTAGGTTCCAACCACTCGGCACGCATTGCCGCACCATATTATCCGCTGCTCTTGGTGACGCTCTTGCGTATTCCCCGAGTGGCAGCCTTCGAGCAATCGCGACTGGCTGGATCGCTTGCCGTGCTCGCGGCAGCCACAGCGCTGCCCATTATTCTGCTGATGCCGGTCCGGCCCTTGGTTCCCATCCAGACCGCCGCCCGTGCCATACATAGTCCCGCTTTGGATAAACTCGCGGAACAATACGCTTTCTGGGCCGGACTGCGCGATACGCTGGCCCCGTTCCGCGCTCAGTTGCCGCCGGATGCCACCCGGTTGGGCTATGCCGCCGGTTTTCACGATATACCTTATGGCTTGTTTAAACCGCTGGGCATCCGTACCCTAGTCGAGCTTGGCCTGCCCCCCGGCAGCGGTAACCCTGTGCCACCGGACCTCAAGTACGCCGTAGTCACGGAACGCGGCTTGCTGGAGCGTGGCCAACCTGACCTAAAAACCTGGCTTGAACGGACGGGTGGTGAAATTATTTTCACCTATCGGCTCAACACCGAGCTGGCCTCGCATGTTACGCCTTGTTACGAATCTTGGTACTTGGTCAAGCTGAATCGGTCCGCTACCAACCAAATTAATGCAACCCATGGATAAGCCCGCTGAACCATTCGCGATCGAACTCGATCCGTTTTATGTCGAAGACCTGCGCCAAATGGCCCGGGCCCGAAACTACCAGCGCTGGCAGTTTCAGATGGTCGCGCCTTTTCTCCGCGGCGAGGTGCTGGAAGTGGGAGGCGGCATCGGTAATTTCACCCCGCAGCTCGCCGGTGTGGCGCGTTTCGTCACCAGCCTCGAGCCAAACGAATTTTGCTTCCATCAGCTCCGGGAAAAAATCGCACCGCTGAAAAACGCCGCCGCTTGCCGCGCCACCGTGGAATCCCTTCACCAAGTGATTCCGCCGGACAAAAAATTTGACGCCATCGTGTTGATGAACGTGCTGGAACATATCCAGGATGACCGCGCGGTGCTCGCCGAATTAAGAAAGTACCTCGCGCCGGGCGGACGCCTCGTCATCCTGGTGCCCGCCGGCCAGTGGGCCTTCGGGCCGGTGGACGTGCGATTGGGGCATTACCGGCGCTATACCAAGCGCTATACGCGCCCGCTGGTGGCGGGTCTGCAACTGGAACTGGAGAAAATGCGCTACTACAATTTTGTGGGCATCTGGGGCTGGTGGTGGAATGCCCGGTTCGCCCGGCGCGAAAATCAGAGCGATGCGCAAATCCGCCTGTTTGACGGCTGGATTGTGCCGGTGTTGTCCCGGCTGGAAAAATATGTGCCGCCGCCCGTCGGCCAGTCCCTCTTATTTGTGGCGCGGTTGCCAAAATCATGAACTTGTTTCCCACCCAGAATCCCGAAGGGATTAAATCATCCAGCCCAGCGTTGCCGCGACGCAGGACCGACAACGCTGGGTGTGGCGTTAAGCATTTTTAAAACATAATTTATGTCTGCCCCATCTTCCCCCCCACCAACCATCGCCGTCGTCATTCCCTGTTATCAGGAAGCGCTCACCATTGCCAAGGTCGTGGCCGACTTTCGCCGCGAACTGCCCGCCGCCCGCATTTACGTCTATGATAACAACTGCACCGACGGTACCGCCGCCATTGCCGCGCAGGCCGGCGCAGTCGTCCGCCGCGAAAAACGGCAGGGCAAGGGCTACGTGGTCGCCGCCATGTTCGACCAGGTGCAGGAGGATATTATGGTGATGGTGGATGGCGACGACACCTACGAAGCCAGCCATGTCCACCAATTGCTGGAGCCGGTGTTGCGCGGCGATGCCGACATGACAGTGGCCACGCGCCTCACCAGCCACGGCGAAAAATCCTTCCGCCCGCTGCACGTCGCCGGCAACCAGATGGTCTGCGGCATCATCAACTGGATGTTCAAGTCGCAGGTCTCCGACATTTTTTCCGGCTACCGCGCCTTCACGCACGAAGCCATCCGGCAGATTCCCGTCACCACGCGGGGATTCGACATCGAGACGGAACTCACCTTGCAGGCCTTGTATCGCGGCCAGGTCGTCCGCGAATTGCCCGCGCCCTATCGCGCTCGGCCCGCCGGCAGTTTCTCCAAACTGAACACCTTCAGCGACGGATTCCGCGTGTTGCTGCGCCTGTTTCTGATTATCAAGACCTACAAGCCGCTGACCTTTTTCGGCGGCGCCGCGCTGGTGTTGTTCGCGCTCGGGCTGGCAGCGGGCGCTCTGCCGGTCTATGAGTTTATCACCCAGCATTACGTCCATCGCCTGCCTAGCGCCATTCTGGCGGCGTCCCTGATCATGCTCTCTTTCTTCTCCCTCGGCTTGGGGTTGATCCTGAACAGCATGAATCTCCGGCTCCTCGAAATCGAAAAACTCATTGGCAAAAGAGGTTGAGGGTTGAGAGTTGAGGGTTGAGGGGCCATTCATTGAATGTTGGATGTTGGATGTTAAATGTTGGTTTCGGAATGCCAGAACCCTCAACTTCAACCCTCAACCTCAACCCTCAACCTCTTTCAGAACCCTCAACTCTCAGCCCTTTTCGCCTTGCAGCCGCTTTGCCGATTGGCGTAAATTAGGCAGTGTCAAACGACTTTGCCCCAGCCGGGCGGCTCGTTTTTTTGATTAAATGAATACTGTCAATCCTTCGGTGCTGCTCCGATCGCTGATCATCTATGCGGTTTGCGTGCCCGTGGCCATCCTGGTGGGATACCTCCTCACAAACCCGCTGGATTACCAGTCCTTGGGCTTTATGGCGGTCGTGGCGGCAGTTTTGATTTTTCCGCTCTTGATGAAATGGCATTATCCCATCCTGGTCTTCAGTTGGGGCCTGCCCGCCACCCTGTTTTTTTTGCCCACCCACCCCACTTTGTTCATGTTCATGGTGGCCACCAGCCTGACCATTTCCATAGTGGAGAAGATCCTGGACCGCAGCCTGCCGTCCCTGCCAGACAGTGCCGTCCGCTGGCCGTTGCTGGCCCTCGTCGCAGTCATCGTCATGACGGCGGAATTGACCGGCGGTTTCGGGGTTAGATCCTTTGGCAGCGATAATTATGGGGGCAAAAAATATGTGACTGTGCTCCTCGGCATCGCCAGCTTCTTTGCCATCACCGCCCGGCCCATCCCCAAACAGCATGCAAATTTATACGTCCTGCTCTTTTTTGCAGGTGGTTTTTTTAATTGTATTCAGGATCTAAGCTTCCTGTTCCCCGGACCATTGCATGCCATTTATGCGGTCTTTCCGATGTCCGCCAACGGCCTGGATGAAATGGGCAACCAGGCGCTGGAGTTTGGCCGGACGCGGGTGGCCGGGCTTTCCAGCGGGGCCGGCGCACTCTTGTTGTGGATGCTGGCCCGGCACGGCTTTCGCGGCTCCTTCCTCACCGGCAAACTTTGGCGGCCGCTGCTGCAAGTGCTGCTGCTTGGGCTGGTCGTTTTGGGCGGTTTTCGCAATAACCTCGTCACGGTAGTCATGATTATGGGATTATTGTTCTGCTTGGAGAAAATATACCAAACCCGCGCCATTCTGGTCGTGGTCCTTGGAGGATTCTTGGGGGGCACCATGCTGGTGCTGATGGCGCCGCATCTGCCGTTCACCGTGCAGCGGTCGCTGGCGGTTTTGCCTCTGCCCATCACTGAGGAGGCCCGGATGTCCGCGGAATCCACCACCGAATGGCGGCTGGAAATCTGGAAGTCTTTGCTGCCGCAAATCCCCCAGTATATTTTGCGGGGCAAGGGCTATTCCTTCTCGGCGCAAACGTTTAACAATTATATGGGCGCCGAAGCAACGTTCAGGAATATTGACGCCGCCGACAATCCGCTGGCCATGTCCAGCGATTTCCACAGCGGCCCCTTGTCGGTGATCATTCCCTTTGGCATCTGGGGGGCATTGGCTTGGCTGTGGTTTTGGGCCGCGAGTTTTCGGGTGTTCTGGCGCAATTATCGTTATGGCGACCCGGCGTTGCGGCACTTCAATACGTACATGTTCGCTACATTTATGGTCTCGTGCATCAGCTTTCTCTTTGTCTTTGGCGATCTTGTTTCCCAAATGTGCGCGTTCTCCGGCTTGGTTGGCTTAAGCATCGCACTGAACCATGGGGTCATGGGCCCCCGATCTTTCCCCACGGCCAAGCCGGCCACCCTCCCGGCACCCGCCGGCGGCCGCCAAGCGATGCCGGCCTACTCTTAACTCTTAAGAAACCAGAAATTGAGAGAGCAGAAAGCAGAAAGTGTTTTCGCAATTTCATCTTTTGCCCATTTCTATTTTTTTATTATGAGCGGACGATTGAATGAGGAATTTAGGAATCGGACGAAGCGGTTTGCTGCCGCCACGATTCGACTATATGTCATCTGCTTTCTGCTTTCTCAATGTCCGCTTTTACCCCACAGTTTTCTGGTATTGTATTTCTGCTTTCTGCTTTCCCAATTTCTGCTTTTGCTGAATGAAACCCAAGCTACTAATTCTTGAACTATGGGGATTGGGCGACTTGGTGATTGCCTCGCCCTTCATCCGGGCGGCGGCTGAAAAATATGCCGTGACCTTGCTGGCCAAGCCGTTCGCGGTGGAAATGCGCCCAAGATTATGGCCCACGGCGGAGGTCGTGCCCTTTACCGCCCCATGGACCGCCTTTCGTTTCGGCGCCAAATACGGCCTCTGGCGTTGGCCGTGGATGGCCATGCTGCGCCTGCGCCGCCAACTGCGGCAAAAAGCATTCGATTGCGCCGTTTCGGGCCGGTGGGATCCGCGCGATCATTTTCTCCTCCAAACTTTTGGTGCCCGCGAGCGACTCGGTTTTTCACGCTGGAATAGCGGACGCTATCTCACCCGACCGCTCTTGCGGCCCGATCCGCTGGCACATCGTATCGAATATTGGCGTGTCGCCGGCGCCGCCTTGGGATTGGTTCTGCCCCCAGGACCGGATTTCTTCCCCGCCCCTGCCCAATTGCCGCCGGTGATCTTGATCCACACCGGCTCCCGCTTGCCCCTCCGGGTGTGGCCGCTCAAAAGCTTTCACGAGCTCGCCCGGCGGCTCCGCCAGTTGAATTGTTCCGTCCAAATCGCTTGCGACAACGACCAGCTCGGTTGGTGGCGCGACCAGGGCGAGGATGCCCTGTGCCCGCGGACGGTTGCCGAACTGTTGGCCTGTCTGGATCAAACCGGCCTGTTCATCGGCAACGACTCTGGTCCCGGCCATCTGGCGGCGGCGTGCGGCCGGCCCACGTTTACCCTGTTCGGCCCGCAACTGCATGAATGGTTCGCGCCGCTGCACCCGGCGGCCGAGTGGATCGAAGGCAAGGCCTGTCCCTATAAACCATGCTCGGACTACTGCCGTTATGCCGAGCCCTTCTGTTTGTGGCGGATTTCCGTGGAGGAAGTTTGGCCGCCGGTGGAAGAATTTGCGATAAAACACTTGCAGGCTTGCCAGCGTCCCTCTCCTTGAATCACACTCCTTCCAGTCTATGAAGCAGTTTTTGCGCAAAGTCCGCGTTGCCCTCACGCCGCGGCACTGGAGATTATGCACGCGTTTAGCCTGCGGCGCCGTGGTCTGCGGCCAGAATCGCGCCGGCTACGGCGGACGCTATATTTACATTATTGGCGAAGCCATCGAGCCGGAATTTGAACAATTGAACCAATTTCTCGTGCCCGGTGGCGTCCTGATGGACATCGGCGGCAACACGGGCATTTACACCATCAAGGCCGCGCAATTCTTCCGGGAACACGGTGGCGGCTTGGTGGTGACTTATGAACCGTTGCCCGAAATGCTGGCGGAATTGAAGCGCAATCTACAGCTCAACCGGTTTGACAACGTCCGATTGCGCAGTTTCTGCTTGGGCGAACATCCCGGCGCGGCCGAGTTCTGGATCAACTTCAACCGGCCGGCCTCCGCCAGCCTGGTCGGGCGCGATCCCGCCGCCTCCAAAGTATCCACGCTGGTCTTCCGGCTGGACGATGTTTTCCCGCTGGAACAACTCGACCGGTTGGATTATGTGAAAATAGATGTCGAGGGCGCCGAGGCGCAGGTGCTGGCCGGCGCGCGGGCCACTTTTCAGAAATATCGCCCGATTGTGCAACTGGAAACCGGCATCGAGAACGCCGCGCTAGCCTTGGTGGATTATTCCGAATGGCAGTCACCCGGCGGACCGAACAAAGTTTGCATTCCCAACGAAAGCCCGAAAAACGAAATTGCCCGGCAATTGGGCTGGAAGAAAATCTCCCCCGCAGACCCATAGAGTGGATGGTCGGGCTGGGGAGCATCGCCACCCCGAGTGAATTGGCGCGAGGGTGGCGCAGCCGTCCCGGCTTCGTGTTCTGGCGGCGTCTCGCCGCCAGGGCGTGTTTTCAAATTACCGCCAAAGTAGGGCAGGCGGGACGCCTGCCTTGCTTTGGGTCCAAGGGTCAGTGGCGCCGTGGGTTGACGTCGTTTTCCGGCCGCAAAACCAGTTCGCGTCCCTTCCAGCTCTTGACGCCAATGTGGTTCATCCGCCCCAAGTGATAGCGCCAGGACAAGCCGTAAAACGGGTTGTGCGTGGGCCAAAACGAAATGAGGTCCACGCCGGCCGCCTTCGCCAGCGCTATCGCGCGTTCGATGGTTCGGGGATGGTCGTTCCAATTGAACAGTAGATATTTCCACTCCAACAGCGGCTGCTTCAATCCGCGGGCGTCGCGATAAGCCGCCATATTCTTCATGGCCTCATAAGCTTTTTCAAAACTCCCGCGCAGCATGTATTTTTCACACATCGCGTCGCTGATGCCGTGGACGGAAAACTGGATGTCGCTTAATTGCAGTGCCGCCTCGCGCTTGGCGTCGGTATTCAGCAGCACGCCATTGGTCGAAATCCGGATGTAGGCGGCCGGATTCTTCGCGCGCAACAGCGGCAGCTCCTGGCCGATGGTGGGTGACAAAAACGGCTCGCCCAGGTTCAAGTAAAAAATCCGCTCCATGCCCAGACGCGCCGCCAGGTCCGCCATCTGGCTCAGCTCCGCCAGCGGCATGGTCTTTTTGGTGCGAATGTTCGCCGCGCCTTCCCGGGCGCAGCCGATGCAGTCTACGTTGCAGATCACCGTGTTTTCCAAGAGCATTCCGCGATAGGGCAGCCGCGGCGCGGGGGCCGCGGCAGTCCGCGAGGGCAGCCGCTGCAACGCGCAGCGTGCGCAGGTGGGGATGGGCAGCTTGCCCCGCGCCAGTTCAGCCCGGAATTGATTGGCGACCGGGCCATAAAACACCTCCTCGAAGGAATTCTTCCGCAAATCGCCCAGATGCCCGCTGCCATCATAATCCTGGCAACTGCATGAAACCGTGAGATCGGAATTGATCGTCAGGTTGTATTCCGACTCGCCCGCCAGCACCTCGCAATAATAATTGCGCCCCGTGACACGGGCGCGCAGTTCCAACCAGCGGCACATCAGCCAGCGAATGGCATCGCTGACCCGCCAGTTCAAGCGGGTCTTCGGATTGCGAATGGCCCGCGCGATGGTGGAAGTTCCCATGCCTACAGCATGGCCGCTATTCCCCGCGATATCAAGTGCGGTTTGCCGCGCAGGCCCAAACACGACATGAACGTGGTTCGGCATCACCGCGGGAAGGAAATCATCGCAGCAGCCAGCGAACCGCCAGGCTGTCGTTTCGGCCCAGGAATTGGGTGGCGACATCAAAGTTAAAGTTAGGATCCTTGTATTCCGACATATTTCTAATGCCGCGGGTGCGCGCGGTGGCGGCGTACGAATAATCCTCCCGGTTGGTCAGCAGGTTCTGCCACGGCCGGCTGAGCGGATACACCGCGCCGATCAGCAGGGTGCCGACAAAAAGAATGAACAGCGGGCGCTTCAAGGAAAACACTTCGCTTTGTAGACAGCAGACCGCGCCGAGTGCGGCGATCACCAAGGCGGGCGTCCCCCCCTCCAACCGGAGGTCGCCGCAATATCCAATTTTGTAAAGTGGCAACAGTACCAGCCAGCCGGCAGCCACCAGAAACACCGGGCGCAGGTCACCCAATACCCGATATTTTCGGTCAATGAGCAAGATCAAAAGTACCGGGGTCAGTTCCAAGGCGTCAAAAATGAGGTAAAACGGCAGCCAACCCAGGCCGGGAGCGAATTTCCAAATTGGGCCGTTGTCGGCCAACTGGACATGGCCTTGAAAAAAGACCCCCATGATCAATACCAGCACCCCGCCGCCAACCAGATTGACCCCGCTGAACCAGGCGCGGAAAGGAATGTGACGCACTGCCGCCAGCGGCACCACGAGCAATCCCAGACTGGTCAAGGGACTCCAAAGCAGGCAGGTACTCCAGACAAACAGCGCTCCCCTTGGGTTCTTCTTCACCCAAAGCAATTCATACAACAGTGCGGTTCCGAGCCATGCGACCACGGCGTGCTGGGGTTGAAATTGCAGTTTGGTGAATACGTCGTAGTAACTATGGTAGAGACCCAATTCGCTTAGCTTGATCCGCAAGGCCTCGGCTGGCATGACGCCGGGAATACCCGTCAATTTCGCAACATAGAGGGCGGCGTTGGTGGCCGCGAAAAGCAAAAAGATCAGCAGCGTGGTTTTTGGCTTTCTGGCACCGGCGGCCATCCAATAGAAGAACAAGGCCATCCCACAAAAAGTCCAAAGGAATGTCAACCCCGGCAGCGCGGCCTCACCCAGGAGGCGTCCGCCCAAGGCCGGAGCCAGGTAATAGCCCACGCCGTAGCAGAAATAACGCTGCCCGCCATCGGGCAAGGAATACCGCACCGGCCAGTCCCGGCTGACCAAATCATGGAATTCCAGGTTTTTTGCGAGGTAATCGCTGCTCTGGGGAACAAAACCGCCCACGCCGGCCAACAGCGTCAAGATAAATGCCACGGCCAAGACAACCATCAGGTCCCGGCGATCCAGCCCTTGACGCGGTTCCCACCAGCAGCTCCGCCACCCCAAAAAAATCGCGCTGACCAGGACGACGATGGCGGCGGGAACGCCAATCCAGGGACGGACCCACGTAAAGAGAAAAATCAGGTTGGGCAGGACCAGATACGCCAGGACGAGACAGAAAAAAACATCGCACCGATTGATGGATCTTGGCTGGGCCAGCTTCATGGTACAAGTGAGATGAGGTCCGGGTTGTTTCTGGCCCACTGGATGGTTTCATCCAAGCCGTCGGCAAAGGCAAGCCGCGGCGACCAGTGCAATTGCTCTTGAATCGCTTGAATGTTGGCTCTCCAGCACTGGGTATCCCATTGCCGGTTGGGCATCGTGTTCCAGACGGGTTCCGCCGCGATATTCATGGCTCGCCGGGCCACGGCCACGGCGTCCTGGATGGTCGTTCCGAGGCCGGTTCCCACATTGTAAACCGGACCCAGTGCTTTCAATCGCACCGTCGCCGCCAGCAAATAGGCTTCAATCACGTCATCCACGTGCACAAAGTCACGGCCAATATTCGGATCCACCAACGGCGGCAATTGCCCGGTCAACCCGTGTCGGATGAGCGCCGGCACAAAACGCCGCGGATCCTCGTATGGCCCGTAAACCGAATAAAGACGCAGGGTGGGCAGATGGAGGTGCTGGCTCTGGGCGGTATACCGGCAAAACAGGGTCGCGGCCGCTTTGGTCACGGCGTAGTGGCTGTTGGGTTCCAATGGCTCGGTTTCAGCCGGCGCATGATCTTTGAAACCATATTCCGAGGAGGAACCGGTGTTCACAAACGCCTCGAAACCCGTCTTCAAGCACGCCGTCACCAGGTTCATGGTGCCTTGAACATTGGTCCGCACCATCTGCTCCAGCTCCGCCTGCCACGAATAGGCCCCATGCGCCGCCAGATGAAAAATCCACTCCGGGCGGATCTCGCTGACGAGGGAAGTCACCGCGCCAAGATCATGCAGGTGCAGTTCGTGCAACCGGACCTCGCGACGAATTTCATTGATGCGCCAGGCCGCATGCTCCGGTCGCACGACCAGATGCACCGCATGCCCGTCGCGCAATAGTCGCCGCACCAGATTGGCGCCCACAAAACCGGTTCCACCAGTGACCAAACATCGTTTCATGCGTTACTCTTGCTTGCGCGGATCATTCACCACGCTTTCGACGAGGTAGGGCGGACGCCTTTTTACCTCGTCATAAATATGCGCGAGGTAGCTGCCAATGATGGCCAGACACAAAAGTTGGATGCCTCCAAGGAAAAGGATCAGCACGATGATGGTGGAAATGCCATGCGGCGCCGATTCAGGGTAAAGCAGGCGGGTGGTAATCTGGAACACAATGGCAAGAAAAGAAATGCCGACGGTGCCGAGCGCGAGCCAGACGATCAGGTCGAGCGGCGCATAGGAAAAGGACAGGATGCCTTTGCGCGCCCAGCCAAGGTTGCGCAGCACACTATTGGTCGTGACGCCAAACATCCGCTCCGGGCGCACATAGGACACGCCGGTCTGACGGAAGCCCACCCACGCGCGCAAGCCGCGCAGGAACCGGTTGTTTTCCGGCAATGAATTCATGGCCTTGACCACGCGCCGATCGAGCAGCGAGAAGTCCCCGGCATCCAGCGGGATCGGCAAATAGGAGGCGGCGCGAAAGACCCGGTAAAAAGCCTTGTAGGCGAACTGCAAAAAGTTGGTCGCTTCGCGTTTGATACGCACGCCATAGACCACGTCAAAGCCTTCGATCCACTTGGCATGAAACTGCTCAATCAACTCCGGCGGATCCTGCAGGTCGCCATCCAACAGGACCACCGCGTCGCCGGTGGCGACCTGCATCCCGCTGGTGAAGGCATTCTGCGAACCGAAATTCCGGGTGTGATTAATCACCACCACTTTTGGATCCCGCGCCGCCAGCGCCGCCAGAACTGCGCGGGCATTATCGGGGCTGGCGTCGTTGACGAAAATAATCTCGTAATCAACTCCAATTTTTTGAAACACCGAAGTCAGCCGCTGGTGCATGATCGGCACCGCCGGTTCATCGCGGTAGCAGGCGATGATGGCGCTGATTTTTCGATGGCCCCGGGCCGCTGCAGGGTTTTCAGGCATGAGCGGAAAGGGCGGCAACCACGGTGGCGACGAGGCTTTCGCTGGAAATTCCATGCACCCCATGAAGGTATGCCTGGCTGCCGGTGATGCCATCCGGAGGTTGTCTAACCCCGCAGCGGATGACTTTGCAATCCAGCCTTTCCTCTGCGACCACTTCACACACCAGCGAACCAAGGCCGCCGTTGAGGTAATGCGTCTCCACAGTAAGCGCAATTTTAAACCGGCCAAGTTCGGCCAGCAAGTCGGCGCGCGGCGCAGGATTGAGCGAAGAAACCGCCAGCACGGTGGCCCCAATTTGGCCTAACTCCAGCACGCGCGACGCATTCAACGCTTCGATCGCGGCCGTGCCGGAGGCGATGATGAGCACGTCCTTCCCTTCATGAACGGCTTCCGCCCGGCCCAGCGCGAACCGCCCTTCCAGGCCCGGAACCTCGAGCCGGTCATTTTTGCTCAACCGCAGATATAATGGGCCAGGATGATTCCACGTCGCGCGGATCGCGGCCCGCGCTTGGGCCACATCGCAAGGCGTGACGATGGCCAAGCTAGGCTGGGTTCGCATCACCCCAACATCTTCGAGGCCATAATGGGAGATGCCGTTGTTTCCATATTCCAGGCCGCCGCCCACGCTCACGATGCGCACCGGCAGATGATGGGCGACTGGGCCATTGCGGATAAACTCAAAAGCTCGCAGCGAGGCAAAGGGGACAATCGAATAGACAAACGGAATAAATCCCGCTTCCGCCAAACCCGTCGCCACGCCAATCATGTTTTGCTCGGCCACGCCCACGTTAAAGAACCGCTCCGGAAAACGCTCCGCAAACGGCTCCAATGCCATATAGCCAAGATCCGCCGTGAGCAGCAGGATGCGCGGATCATGCTCGGCCAGTTCCGCCAAAGTTTGTGCAAAAGCCGCTCTCATGGTTCCGCCTCAATTTCTGCCATGGCCTGCTGGAATTCTGGTTCCGAGAGGGGCCAGTAGTGCCATTTGATCTGGTTTTGCATGAAGGAGACGCCCTTGCCAAAGGTTGTTCGCGCCAAGACGACGTGGGGCGGACCGGCCTTAGTGTCCAAGGAACTGAAAGTTTCACGGAGCGCGTCCGGGTCGTGGCCGTTGACCTCGCGCACTTCCCAGCCGAAAGACCGCCAGCGGTCAGCCATGGGCTCCATGTCCAGCACGTCCTTCGTGTAACCCAGCGCCTGCTGCCCGTTGAGATCCACGATGGCGGTCAGATTCGCGAGCTTCCGGTGCGCCGCAAACATCACCGCCTCCCAAGTGGATCCTTCGTTGCATTCCGCGTCACTAAGCAGCGCAAAGGTCCGGCGACCCGACCGTTGCAAGCGGGCGGCCAAAGCCGCGCCAGCGGCGAACGACAATCCCTGCCCCAGTGAACCCGTGGAAAAATCCACTCCGCGCAGCGCGTGTTCGGGATGCACGCCCACCAACGTCCCATTTCCGCAAAAAGTGCCCAGTTGTTCCGCGCTGAGCCAGCCTTTCAGATGCAGCGCGGCATAGAGCGCCAGCGCGGCATGTCCCTTGGACAGAACAAAGCGGTCGCGCCCGGGATCTTCCGGCTGGGAAATCCACAGCGTGCCATCATACAGGACGGCCATCAAGTCGGCGATGGAAAGCGCGGACCCAATGTGCCCCACGTTAGCCCGCTTGGACTGTGACAACACGATCCTGCGTATGTGTTTGCCCGAAATCATTGTTAAATTCTCATTGGCTTCCACCGAAAGCTGTTGCCGATACAATTACTGAATTGCTTTAAGATTTCCAAGTTTTTTCGGACCAACCAAGGCAGCCCTGCCAAAACGGGAGCTTGCTGGCAATTGCAGTTGACAAAGCCGCCGGTGGCAGGGGAAAATTCCGCTGCTGATATGCGCCAATTACTCGTAAAATGTTCGCGGGCCGTCCTTGGCTGGCCGCCCCAACCCACCTCGTTTGCGCGGAAAGTCGCCTTCATTAGCACCAAGGCCGGCGAGCATGGGTTGAAGGTTTTGGTGGAAACCGGCACTTTTCTCGGTGAAATGCTGGAAGCGCAGTCGGAACATTTCGATAAACTCATCAGTATTGAGTTGAACCAGGATTTATATCAAGCCGCTCGCTCAAAGTTTGCGGCGTTCCCCCACATTCGTCTGATTCAAGGCGATAGCGGCGTCAAATTGGGCGAAGGCATACGGGAGCTCAAGGAACCCGCATTGTTTTGGCTGGATGCGCACTATTCCGCAGGCATTACCGCCGGGGGAGGTATGGATGCGCCCATTATCAAGGAACTCTCCTGCTTGGCCTCCCGCAACCAGCCCAAGGATATGATTTTGATTGATGATGCCCGATTATTCGGCTGGGACCCTGGATATCCGAAACTCAAGGTGATCAGGGGATATGCCGCCAAACATTGGCCCAAACATGCTTTTTCTGTAGAATCAGACATTATTTGTATCGCGCCCCCCGCTTAAATATGATGCTCCCTGCGCGGCGCGACCCCGGCGCCTCACTCCGACGCGTCATGCTTGCCTTCATTCGGCCATTCCATCAAAACTAGCGACGATGCAACCGCTGGCCGAGAGCAATGCTTGGCAGTTCAACTATCCAGTAGCCAAGACCAGAGAAAGCGAAAATCGCGAGGAGCGTCACCGGATAGCCGATCCCCAAGCGAACCACATCGGATGTGATGTGTGCATGCCGGGAAACCGCACTCAAAATCGGCTCCAGAAGTTGGTCAAAATACAGGTAGAAAGAATAGCTGCACGCGCCGAGCCAGGCTAGCGCCACGTCCACCTGCCCGAGGCTGAAACGCGCATTGAGATATTCCCACGCCAGCAGCGTCAGTATGATTCCCGCGACCGGCGTCTGCATCACCATCAATGGCCGATACATTCTGACCAGGGGAAATAGCAAAAGCGCCACCAGCAGAATCACTCTGAACATTCGCGAGGGATGCCGGTTGGCGGTGATCCATTCAGCTAGGAGGAAACCGGCATACCAAGTGAACCACAAACGAGTGGGCAGATGCCGTGCCAGGGCGAGGCTTGGCCAGTGGAGCAGTTGGCACATGCTTTCGCTGCCAATGAGGAACGACGCCACGGATAAAACAAACAAGAATAGCCCCGTTTTGACCTCACCCCATCGTTGGTGCAAGAGCAGCAAAACCGGATAGAGCAGATAGACCTGTACCTCCAGCGCCAGGCTCCAGAACGGGCGGTTAATGCTGTAGAAATAATCCAGCGAGAAATTATGCACCAAAAACAAGTGCGACAAGATATCATGAATGTTCCGATAATGTTGCACCCCGACACACGCCAGCAGGGCGATCAAATAAGGAGGATAAATCCGCCAGAACCGCCGCCAATAAAAATGCGTGATGGAATAATTCCGCGCGGCGAGATGGGCCAGGCGAATGCACAGTCCGCTGACTACAAAAAACAACGAAACACCCAGCCCCCCATCAAAAATGGTACAGCGGCACAGCTGAACCAAAGGCGAAGGCGAATCACCCCAATGCAGCCAACCACATTCCCAGCGAACCGTCTGGAATCCATACATGGCGACATAAAAATGATCAGAGAACACCAGCAAAATGGCCGCGGCCCGCAGATGATCAATCCGGGAAATGCGATTCTTTGGTGATTGCACGAATGGTTCAATGATCCGAACGGCGTCCCGCTCGGTCAATCCTTTTCAGCCGCGCTGTCGCGTAACCAATCTTGGCGCGGCCTTCATGTCTGGCATCATACCTTCCCAAACATCATGCGCAAACCCGTCATCGTCTCCGGTCCTATCCGGGCCAGCCAAGCCTGAAATGGACGTCGGCCCGCTCAAAAACCCGATGCTCCAAAACGACCCTGCTTTCTGGACGCAATTGGCAACCCTCACCCGCGCGGCGCAGGATTTTGAGGAGTTGTTTCTGCTCTCCTCGCTCCGTAAAAAAGCCCTGGCCCGCCATTTGCCGCCGCCCAAACTGCAGCCGCCAAAACTCCGCCTCGCCATCTTGGGCGGTTACAGCCTCTACCCCTTGCACGAACTCATCGAGCATCTCTGTACGGTGGAAGATCTGCCCCTCGAACTCTGGCAGGGCGACTACGATAATTATGTTTCCGAAATCATGGATGATGGCAGCGAGCTGTATTCGTTCGCGCCCCAGGTCGTTTTCCTGCTGCCGGCGGAACGGCGCTGCGTTTATATTGGCAGGCTGACCGATCCCCGCGAACTGCCGCAGGCGGAGGCGTGCCGTGTCGTGGATTCCCTGCTGGACCTGGCCCGCCGGGCACACGAAAAAACGCGCGCGGAAATCATCACCACCAACTTCATGCTCCCTGCGCGGCACGACCTCGGCGCCTACCGCTCGCGCATGCTCGGCTCCGACTGGAGCTTCCGCAAGTGGGTCAACTTGGAACTGGGTCTGGCCGCCCCCCCTTATCTGCACCTCTGCGACTGGGAATTTCTGGCGCATCGTCTCGGCGGATTGGCGGCGCGCGACGAACGCTCGTGGTTCGAGAGCAAACAGCCCTGTTCACCGGCACTCCTGGTGGAACTGGCCCGCGAAGCGGCGCGGCTCATCCTCTCCTTCAAACGCGCGCCCAAGAAAGTCTTAGTGCTCGATCTGGACAACACGCTGTGGGGCGGCGTGGTGGCGGATGACGGCTTGGAAGGCATCGAACTGGGCGACACCTCGCCGCGGGGCGAAGCTTTCAAGGCATTCCAAAAATATATTGTATCCCTGAAACAGCGGGGCGTGCTGCTGGCCGTCTGCAGCAAGAATGATTTTGCCAAGGCCGCAGAGCCGTTCCAGAAGCATCCCGACATGGTTTTGAAACTGGAGGACATCGTTTCCTTCAAGGCCAACTGGGAGCCCAAGTCGGAAAACATCCGCGCCATGGCGCCGGAACTAAACCTCGGCCTCGACAGTTTCGTGTTCGTGGATGACAACCCGGCGGAGATTGATATCGTCCGCCAGTTCGTGCCGGAGGTGGCCACGATTCTGCTCGGCCCCGATCCGTCGGACTACGTGGCGCAACTGGCGGACAGCCGGCGCTTCGAGCCGCGCAGCATCACCAGCGAAGATGTCGAGCGCACCAGTCAGTATCGTTCCGATGCCCAGCGCAAGGCGCTCGAAGCCTCGGTCACGGACATGGCGTCTTATCTCGACTCCTTGCAAATGGAAGCGGTCCTCAGCGAGTTTGTACCGGTGGACGTGCCGCGCCTTGCGCAGCTCATCAACAAGAGCAATCAGTTCAATCTCACCACCCGCCGCCGCAGCGAAGCCGACGTCATCGGCGTATTAAACGACCCGCAGATGGTTGGCTATTCCATGCGGCTCAAGGACCGGTTTGGCGACCATGGCCTGATTTCCATTGTCATCGGCAGAATATCCGGCCAGGCGCTGGAGATTGACACTTGGCTGATGAGCTGCCGGGTGTTGAAGCGCGGCGTGGAGGAGGAAGTCCTGAACGAGCTGGTGCGGCTCGCCCAAGCGCGCCATTGCCGATCCCTGCGGGGAACCTATTTGCCCACCCCCAAGAACGAAATGGTGCGTGATTTTTACAGCCGGATGGGGTTTACTCTGACCTCCGAAACCGAAACGAAACGGGAATTCGCATTGCGGCTGGATGATTTCCAGCCCCTCCCGACCAAAATTAAAATTACGCGCCGTGCGTATGCATCAGCAGTATGAACCAGGCTGAAGTCATCGCCAAGTTGCAGACCATTTCCGTAGTGGCACGGGCGTCCCGCCCGTGCGTTGCTTTTGAACAGAAAATCCCGAAGGGAACCAAGATTCTTCGTTCCCTTCGTTTCCTTCTGTAGAATTTGCTTTTTTTATGAACCAGACTGAAGTCATCGCCAAGTTGCAAACCATTTTTGACACCGTCTTCTTGGAGCCGGTCGTGCTTACGCCGGCCATCAGCGCCAAGGATGTGCCGGAATGGGATTCGCTCACCCATATTTCCTTGATGGTATCCGTGGAGAAGGCGTTTAACGTGCGGTTCCGCGTGGGTGAAGTGGAGAACGCGAAAAACGTGGGCGAATTTGCCGACCTGATCCTCAAGCGCCAACTGGAGAAGTGATGCGTCCCTCCTTCCCGTTGCCCGCAGTGCATTTTCCGCACCCCGCACTCCCGATTCCACACTCCGCACTCCCAACTCCGCACTTAGCTTGATGCGCCCCGCATTTTCCTCCACAAAGCAGGCGGCGGCCTTCGCCTTGCTCTTGTTGCTGGTGCTGCTGTCGCCCGTGCTCGCTGGTAAGAAACTACTGCCGCCGCGCGAAGCGGCGTATTCCAGCCAAAGCTGGGGCAGCGGGCCTTATCCCTGGATTGAAAACCAGATCTTCCATGAAACCAACGATATTGACATCGCTTTCGTGGGTTCCTCGCAGATTCTGCACGCAATTGACACACCGTACGTTCAGGAACAACTGGCAAAAAGTCTGGGCCGCCCAGCCGTGGCGCGGACAATTGCCTGGGGCGGTGCCGGCTATGACGCCTTGTTCTTCATTGCGCGCGATTTGCTGGTGCATCGCAACGTGCGAATGCTGGTCTTCTACGATGAAGATCCCGCGCCGGGCAAGCGAAATAATCAAACGTCGGCCTGGTTTCGGTTCCGCGAAGATGCCAGCATACTTTCAGGGCTGGCTTTTCGTGACCAAAGCTCGTTCTATTTTGCTGCCATCATTGGCATGCCGCGCAATCTCCTCAATCTGATCCGCTCCAACCTTCCCACCCCGCTCATCTCAAATCCGCCCAATTACTGGGAACAACATTATGGCTCCGCCAGCATCGTCAAGTTGCTCGGGTGTACTTGTTCCGAACTTGGCTTTAGTTACAACCCCTTGAACGACAACTTTACCGCATTCACGCCGTTCTCCCCACCCGCAGCGGTCACGCCGGCGGATGCGGCAATCTATTCTCCCGGAGTCAAAAACAACTTTGAATTTGGCCGGGAGCCATTGCCGGCCTGGCAGGCTCACTTTGCCGGCAAATTGGCTGACCTGGCGCGGACGCACGGATGCAAATTGGTCATGCTAAACCTGCCCGTGCTGGCCGATGCCCCGCAGACCACCATCCGGGAACGAGTGTTCTGGCCGGATGTTTTTGGCGGTGACTTGACCATGGCCGGCATCCCGCCGGCAAAATTATTTGCCGGGCTGGCCGACCAGGAATTACACTGGCTGTTCTTCAACCCCGGCCACCTGAATAAGAATGGCATGACGTATTTCACGCCCTTGATCACCCCGGCATTATTGCGGATTTATGAAACCCGCCGTTGACCGATTCCTTGTCGCATTGATTGTCACGCTAGCGCTGGTCGCGCTCTGGCTGGTGCTGAATGCTCCGGCGTCCTACCTCAACGTCCACGCGGTCTATCAAGGATTTTAACCTGTGAGCACGAACTATTTGCTGGTCGGCCTGCTGGCCTACATTCTCGTGGGACGCTTGGCGATACGAAAGTGCTCCGGTGTCATCCGTGAAACGGTGCTGGCCGCCGCAAATCTGGCCGGAGTTTTCTTTTTCCTGTTTTATGGCAGCAATGAACATTTTGTGGTTCGCTTCGCAACTTATGTGGCGCTCATCGCCGCTCTGTATCTAGTGCTGCGCCTGTTCGCGGCTCGGCGCGGCGGTTGGCCCTGGCTGGCGTTCTGTGCGCCGATTGCCGCTTTGATTGTCATCCGGTATGTGCCGGATGAGCTTTACGTGGCGTTAGGCCAAGCCTTCGGCAAGAGCTGGCATGGTGCGCCGAGGCTGATCGGCCTTTCTTACTTGGCCTTCCGTTGCAGCCGTCTCGCGCTGGAAATCCGCAATGGCGTGGTGAAAATGCCCACCTTTCTCGAATACCTCAATTTCGCCTTTTTCCTGCCCACCATGCCGGTCGGCCCCATCAACACCTACGCCAATTTCCGCCGCGGCTTCTCCGAGAGGTACGACGTTCCGATTGGCCGCGCCGCGCTGCGCATTCTGGTCGGCGCGGTCAAATATCTGTTCCTGGGCAATCTGTGCAACCAGCTCACTTACTCCGGCTTGCTGCTGGACGACCACCCGCACCACTGGGTGGACCTGCCGGTGGCAATGTTGTTTTATTATCTGTATCTTTACCTGAATTTCTCCGGTTTCTGCGACCTGGCGATTGGTGCGGCGGCCATCATCGGCATACCGGTGCCGGAGAATTTTGATCATCCCTTTGCCGCGCGCAACGTCAAGGATTTCTGGAACCGCTGGCACATCACCCTCTCCGGCTGGATGCGCGACGCGATATTCTCGCCGCTCTCCAAATTCTTCGTCGGCAAATTCGGGCTCAAGCTGGCGGACCATGCGATTGCGCTGACCATTGCCATCGTGTTTCTGCTGGTGGGCATCTGGCATGGGGCGGGCTGGAACTTCGCCGCCTACGGCGCGGCCCACGCGCTCGGCGTGGTGGCCAACCACTATTACACCATCTTTCTGAAAAAGAAATTGGGGCGCGAAAGGTTCAAGGCGTACAATGAAAACCGCTGGATTCGCGCCGTCGCCGTCGGGCTGACCTTTTGCTACTGCGGCGCCAGCCTGATTTTCTTCGCCAACACCTTCCCGCAAATCAAACAGATCTTTTCCATCCTGCGATAAGGTGTTTGGCCGCTGTTCTCAGCCACAGATGGACACAGATGTGAACGACCAAGAAACAAAGAAACGGAGTTTTTGCGCCCCTTTGGCTTTTGATCCGTGTCATCCGTGTCGTCCGTGGTTAAAAAGAGGTCTTTGTATTCTCCGCGTCCCTTTGCGCCTCTGCGTTTCATCTGCAGCACGTATCACGCAACACGCTTCACGAGTTCGCTCGACTGAAGACCAATAACGGTCCAATTTTGGGAGCTGAAAACGCCCGTGGCATAACAATAGAGCAGCAGGGCCAACAGCATTCGCGGCGGGTATTGCGGGCAGCCCAAGCCGCGGTCGTTAACGCGGACTTGGCGCAAATCCATCTCTGCGACGGCTTCAAGAATGAAATGGGCAAGGTGTCCGGCGGGCACCCAGTCACGCAGATCGGGCGGCAGGAACAGCGGGGTGTCGTAATCAATGTTGACGAAACGTGCAGCCATGGTTGACAAACGCTGGCCTTCCGCCTTTGTTCAAAAATTTTCAAAAAATCTTCAGCCTAAAGTCCGATAGGCTGCTAGATCCCTCGCCAAGCGAGAGGCTCAGTGAATCTGCAGGCGGCACGCCTGCGCTATCCGGTTCATGGAGGGTCAGCCGGCGTTGGACCGCATTTGGTGGTATTGCTGCTGGTCACGAGGCCATGCTCCGGAAGCCGGACCGACACATCCAGGCCGGTCACATGACGCGGTCCTCCAAAGGTTCGCCCCCAACGAACCGCTTGAGATTTTCCACAAAATGTCGGGCCAGCGAACTGGTTTCATCCACATGGCCACCCGCCACGTGGGGAGTGATGAAACAATTTGGCTCCTGCCGTAGCGGATGGTCGTCCGGCAATGGCTCCGGGTCAGTCACATCCAGCCAAGCAGCTTGAAGACGTCTGGAACGTAACGCCTCGAACAATGCCTCCTGATCCACCGTTGTGCCCCGTCCGATGTTGTAAAAGGTGGTGCCCGGACTGATGGCGGCAAAGCGGCGAGCATCGAAAAAATGCCGGGTCTCACTGCTGTCCGGAAGAATATTGACGATATGCCGGGCTTGACCGAGCGCGGCGGCCAAATCCGGTTCCCTGACCACTGGCACAACTTCGTCCCCGCGGGCTTGGCGACGATAAGCGACCACGTTTGCCCCCAGCGGCCGAAGCAACTGCGCCAACCGTTTGCCGATGGCGCCAAAACCGAGAATCAAAACCGCCTCACCCCGGAGCGTCCCGCTGGAATTGCGCAGTTCATTCCACTCAGAGGAGCCACTGGCCGCCCGGCTCATGAGTGCTGAAGGCAGATTCCTGGCTTGGGCCAGCATAAAACCCAGCGCGTGAACCGCGCACGGCTCGCAATAGACAATGGCGCTGTTGGAAACGATGATCTGGCGTTCTGCCATGAGCGCACGGAAACGGGGATTGTCATAACGCGTGATGCCCGAACTGCTCACGTGTATCCATTTCAACCGTGGCGCCGCCGCAATCGCTTGGGGATCAGGCTGCCCAAAAGCCACATCCGCAACCATGAATTGCGGGTCGGCTTCCGGCGCCATCAGCACGGAAGTCGCCGGCGTCTGCGGAAAAAACAATTGATGTCCCACCGTTCCCGCCCGCAATGATTCCATGGCCCCGGCGGACAATGCCAAATCCACATAAATATTCATAACCGAATTTTATGGCGCGATGGACGAAATGACAGGACAAAACGGAGGTGTCGAAATTTACGGCACGCGGCTCTGTGAGCCACGGCAACGTCCACTCTCGCCAGAGCGTATCCGTATTATCGCAAACGACTTCTGCCAGTGAGAGTTGCTGCGGGTCGGAGCCCCGCGCTCCCATGACTGGACTCGGGATTATTCATTTTACCGTTGCACCTGGGGCGCCGCCCAGATGGCCCAGGAGTTATGGTTATGCCCTTCGCCGCCTTCCGTAAGCAGTTCCAGTTTTTTCACCCGCGCAATGTTCGCTTTCACTTCGTCCCGCTGCCCCACGCGCAACACCTTCGAGCGATACAATTCCCGACCATCGCCGCGCACGGTGAAAATCGCCGAGCCTTGATCGGCGGCGCCGTCTTGCAGGCCAATGGTGGCGGTGAACGTCTTCCATTTGCCAGCCACGGGAAACACATAGCGCGACGAGGAGTGAGCATAGAGACCCTTGTCGAAACGCTCCCCGCCAAGCCGAAACAGCACACCATTATGAATATGCTCGTCGAACCAATAGTGATTCCGCGCCACCTTGCCCCAGCCGACTTGCGCCTCAGTCCAAGCTGCGTCCGACAGAAACGCAGTATCGCCGGAAACTGTCGGTAGATCAAACGGAGTGGCCGGATCGAGAACCGCGCGCAGCCCCCGCAATTGGCGCGCGGCCTCCGGGGTGGGAGCGGCGGCGATGATCGAGTCGTCCGTGAATGCGCGCGCTTCCGGGCGGGCCAGCACCACGGCCATTTCCGCACGATCCACCAGCCATTCGGCATTCAATCTGGCAATATCGGGCGTGGAGGAGGAATCATACGACAGGGGAAATGTCTCTGTCATGGTGGCTCCGTTGACGTGCAACTTGGCGAGCACCAAGTGAAAGCGATGCCAGTGGTCGGTTTTCAACCAGTCCAAGTCCAAGGTGAAGCGTCCATCCTTGACCAGGCAGGGAAACGAGCGTGCCACATGGTCGTCCACCTTGTTAGCATCCGGCCAGACATAGGCGATGACCGCGTAGGCCGGGATGGTGTCGGTAAAGACGCCTTCAATCCGAGCCGTTCCGTTCGTCGCGGAGAATTTGAGCGAGGGAAAACTCCACGGCAGTTCGTCCCACCGCTCTCGATTCGAGCCGGTGAAAATTGGCTCCGATAGGAGTTGCAAAACTGAGGCGCGCCCCAGATAGGTCGGCAGTCCCCCACCCCACACTTCCTCGCGATAGGTCAGATTACCCTCGCCCATCAGCGAAACGCCAAACAGCTTTTCGGTTTCGCCACCGTCGTCGTGCGGCAGGCCAAGGCAGTGGCCCAACTCGTGGGCCACGCCACCCAGATACCAACTATTAAACTTGGCCACCGTTTGTTTCATGCGCGCATAATAATGCTCCGTGTACAGGATGGTATGGTTCGTATCCGTCAACCGCAGGGGGTCCAGCAACTCGCAATCCGCGGCGTGACAGATGCCACCGGCTTGCGAACCGCCACCGTAATACGGCGTATCAAACACGTAGCGACCATCGTTCGTCTGGCGATTCGGATAAAACACCAGCAAATGCTCGCGCGCCGTATCCAACGCCGGCAGGAGCCCGGCGTGAATTTCCGCCGCCGTGCGGTCGCCGGACGAGTAATGATATTCGCCAGCCGGCAACTGTCCGCGCACCAGATGAATCACCAGCTTGCCATCCTTGCGCTCCAGCGGCAGCCCGGCTGAATCGAGGCCAAAGCGCCGAAACGCGTCGCGATAAAAGTCGCTCACATCGCCCACCACCCGGGCCAGGCGCTCAGCGTAATTGGTGAGCGGCTGACCGTCCTTGGGAACAAAGTAAACCACCCGCAGAAGATTCGTGGCCGGCGGTTGTCCGGCATGATAGGCCGCCACCATGCGTTGCGCCTCCTGCAACATGGCTGCCCCCGCCGGATCGGGCATGGCGTCGGCGGCCCGCAAAGCGCCGGTCAGGCTCAGGCCTGCCGCCATTACGCAAAGGAGTTTTTTCATATGATTGCCGTTGCCCGCTCGACTTCCACCCCGCGAGCAGCCGGGACTTGGTTGGCGATTCTCCTCCCTTTTCACCGGCTGGCAAGGACATTTTTCTTGCCAGGCCGCTTGGTGAAGACGTACTATGCTTGGGTCGCCGGTTCACGGAACCGGCGCCTGGCCGCGCGCGGGTTTGCGCGCGTTGCTGAAAATAAACTGGATGGGGTCTTAGCTCAGTTGGTAGAGCGTCTCGTTCGCAATGAGAAGGTCAGGGGTTCGAATCCCCTAGGCTCCACCATCCAGAATACAGGGAAATCCTCGTAAATCCTCATAAATACAGAGTAAAATCAGGGAAACACCGAATCGACTTGCCGCCATTCATGGGGCATGAATAGGCCATGAATGGTGTTAACGGGTTGATTTTTTAAGCACGTTTAAGCACGTTTTTTTGGTACACTTTTGCAGAAACACACCACCGATGAAATTTACGTTGCGCCGCATTGCGAGGAAAAGCAGGAAAAGCTGGCAGTTGGATTACCGAACGAACGGCAAACAGCATCGCCTTGCCTT
>Ga0316217_10000661_pt1 | contig 47889 bp, 45 predicted proteins | sample 1anoAmetaG_FD_203633 | JGI IMG/M metagenome (GOLD analysis project Ga0316217, IMG submission 203633) | Freshwater microbial communities from Trout Bog Lake, Wisconsin, USA - 1anoA | ecosystem: Environmental > Aquatic > Freshwater > Lake > Hypolimnion/Profundal zone | place: USA: Wisconsin...
AATCGCAAATGAAAAATATGTTGGTTTCCACTGTACCCACTGTACAAAAAATTAGGCCGAAATTTTTGTGATGATTTTTATAAAGTATGTGATGAGTATTTTAGTAGTCATCAAGCAGATAAAATCGATTGTTTGAAATCATTTTCAGAATACATTGATCAATATAGCGGGGCACTTGATCCATTACAATTTAAAGATCAGCTGTTTATATCTAATTTTTGGCGCTCTTTTTTTGAATATTATATCCGTTCTGGTTACGCAAAAGGTATATTAGTAGTGGTTTTAATAAACGCCTGGAGGAATAGTTTTATATGTTTTATTGAAACATACCTCATTGGATCTGGTTTATTTGCTAAACCTTGGGGAGCATTACCTTCTCCAAAACCAGTAAAAAGAACAGGGATGCGTGCACACATAACAATATCAAATGAAGGTATTGAAGTAAATACTAAATTAATTACACATATACCGCTTCAAATTTCCGATGATGATGCAATTAAATTATTATTTAAGCAAATTCAATCAGATTATGATTTATTTATAAGATGGGCCGAGGTGGCTATCAAAGATATTTGGAAACGTTATCTCAGTCGTAGAAAATTAGAACGTAAAGGTGTGGTGCGACATATTCAACAAAATAGGATTGCGACAAAAAACCAAGCTAAAGAAGACGGTTTATTGTGGTTGACCAATAGAGAAAATCCCGACTGCATAAGAAACGCTGCAGCAACATTCAAATACTATGGCTACTTATCAAATAAAGCTAAAATTGATATTCTTTTTCCCAAGCCGACATCACAGACAGCAATTGAATTTGCGCTGCCAGTAACAGGGGCACTACTTCCCCACTGTACTGTATTGGTATCCACACATCCTGAAATAACCCCTTCATTTTTAGAAAATCTTGAATTGTTTGATAAAAACGGTAAATTAGCAGGCTTCATTAAAACTGATGGTGGTTACTATTTAATTGGAAATAAACCTAGAAGAGGTTCCTTACTGGCAGAGCAAAAGATACTTTTAAATAACTACACACGAAAGGTAGTCAGGCAGATAATTTTATTAACTGATCCATTACGTAAATATCTGAAGCAAGTAAATGATGATAATTGGCGTTATTTGTTATTAACCGCACAAAGAGGTTTTGCCTATCCTAAAAGAATAAGAAAACTTGCTAGTGATACAAGCCCTCCAGATAGAATTGAAGCGATTGCACATAGTTTAGGCATTTCGTCCAGTTTAAGTTTAGAAACAAGGAGGGCTTACGCACGACAATTTAGTCTTCCAGCAATGCGTGCAACTGCAGCAGTTCTCGTTTATTTAAAGTCAGGTAGCGCTGAGAAAATGTCAAAGGCGCTTGGCCATGCAAAGTACGATGACAGACTATTAAGCAGCTATTTGCCTGAACCTCTACGCAAAATATTCAATGAACGTTGGATACGAATTTTTCAAGAAGGAATCATTGTTGAAGCGCTCAAGGACAGTAAACATCTATTAGATGCATGTTCATTTGCTAACATTAACGAGTTGGACGAATTTCTTGTTAACCATGCTTTAAGAGGAATTCCTGGTTTTTTAAATGATCCATATATTAAATCAAAACAACTTGTGGATACAGAGTTCTCAATAAAATCAGAAGTTGTTTTTGGTGTAAATACTGCAATTTTAACAATACTGCTTAGTCTCAAAATTGCTGTAAATCAATCTTTACGTGAAGTTAATGCAAAGGCACTTTATTGGTGCAGCATAACAGACCGTCTCATTTCTTATTTGGAAAGTAGCCACAATAATCGAAAAGACCTTCAATCATACCTAGCCACGGCGAAAGGGATGGTAAATCCATTATTGGTATCAAGTTATATTTATGAATAAACAAGCAGTAGTTCATGATAATCTAGCTTTTTTGGATGAGATTATTGGAGATCGTTTCTACCAATACAACAATGCCTTTTGGCTTAATAGTCCATTTAAATCGAATAAATGGAATTGTTGTTTCGGTAAATATATGAATTTTGATATTGATTATCACATTAACTTGGATGACGAAACGCCACTAACTGCTCCAAGTCACACACACTTATTGGAGATATTCAAGCATTGGCTATGTGTTCAGACACATTTTGATTGCACTGGTGGCATAACCCTTGATCCACGGGTTGCATGCGCTAATGTCTCTAAAACTCTTCACCTAATCGACTACACTTTATTAAATTCTAAACAATTACGATTGGCAAAATATGGGTTACAGTTCATAAATAGCTCTGATATAATTGAACTTATGCATGATCTCAGTTCATCAAATGATATTAGCATTGGGATTTATCGTTGGCCAGACATGTTGTCAAATTTTCTCCGTAATAATTCAGATAAAGTGAGTGATGTTGATATTAGTTACTTTGCAGATAAGTTTCCATCGCTTTTAGATGTCACATTTGATCCTGTCGATCGTATGTTAAAGTTAACAGATATTGAGCTCATTAAAGCTAGAACATGGCTTTTACTCAATTCTTATTATAAGATAAATAGCTCATCATTACCTTATAAATACACCCCTAATACGAATAAACTGTCTTCTCAAATATATAAGAATACTCTTAAAGGAAAATGTAGTAAACCTATTCCTATTGAGTTGTGTCTTGTTCCTTTCGAAAAATATACCAGGGAATTTAAAATGGTTCCAGTTTATTTTGATGGAATTAGTCGAATGAATGAGAAATCACTGAACAAATATGTAAATAGTCTGCGTAGTATGGGACTCCTTTCAAATATTGATTTACCAATCCCCGCGTCTGCTCTTAATATACTTGACAGTAAGAGTTTACTTCCGACATTAAACTTGCGAAAGTGTGATCGTTTCCTGACATATCCGCAAAATTTGATTTTTGCTTCACTACGATACGCCATCGAGTTCGCCCTCGATTTAGGTAGCGATCTAGTCAATAGTTATTTGAAAATAGCTAAAACCTCATTTGAAGCTGGTTTGTCATGTCAGGTCTATGCTAATAAATTTGGAATTCGACATTTGCTTTCATCAAAATTAATTGATCTCGGAATACAATCGTGGAGCCTATATGATCATATGAATTATGTAAGTCATATTTCAGTGAATATTTCAAATGCTCGTACAGATAAAGTAACATATTTTCAATGGTTGCGTGATAATAAATCATTTTGGGAATTATTGAGGGTTTTGTATGGAGCTATACAGATATGCGTTGGTATATTAATGGCCAGAAGGCAAGATGAAATCTCCTCTTTAGTTGCTGGATGTTGCCTTGATAGCTCGGGAAACAATCTATTGTTTAATAATTGTAAGTCTGGAACGGCTGGTTACCGCGAGAATGAAGTAAGACCAATTCCTCAAGTTGTAGTCAAGATGATTCACATGTTGGAAGCATTGCAAAATGGACTTATTGAAATCGGAATGATAAAGCAACATACAAATTTATTTGCTTATCCAAAAATCTCTGGCTTCGGTTTGGTAATGCTTCAATCAGATCAATTTAACACATCTTTTGACATTTTTTGCGATTACACCGAAACTTTAGTAATTGATTCTGAATATCGATATTACATACGCCAGCATCCATTACGACGATTTTTTGTTCTGTTATTTTTTTGGGGCAATTCATTCGGTGGGATGGACACTTTACGATGGTTTCTTTGTCATTCTGATGTTGAGCATCTTTACCATTACATAACTGAATCAACGCCAGGTGAGGTATTAAAGTGCGTCAAAGCAAATTACGCAGCTCAACAAGCAATATGTAACGACAATGAAACTGATAAATTTGCAAAATTACTGGAACTCCATTTTGGCACTCGTAATTTTTCTATTTTAGATTATGACGAGTTGGAAGAATATATTGAAGAATTAATGGATAGAGGTGCTGTAAAGATTGAACCTGAGTTTTTTGAAACTGAAGATGGTAAAAAGTACCGCATATTGATAAACGTCATCCCAATTGAGGATTCTAAATGAAACTCGACAATAGGAACGAGCGTAATACTCGTTCTGTGATCTCTCTGAAGGACTTTTTGAAGGAAATCATTGATAACCCAGCAGATTTTGTCGAAAATACTGCTGTGTTTAATGCATTGAAATCACAAGGAGGAATGTCGAAGCTTTGCGATGTTCAACGAAATATCATTGGAACCTCCCTAAACACAGTAAAACGTATTTACAAAAAAACTTTCCAAGAAGATTTTAAAATACTTGATTTACTTCGGATTACTGCTTATGAATCTATAGAACTACATAAATCAAAAAAAATTAGTTCCAATAAGATTACAAAATCTGGTCTCCTGAAGAGAGTCAAAGAGTTAGAGCAAACAATCCTACTGAGAGATGAGGATATGCTGTGTATAACACTTGCCCTTGAAAAGAGCCTTACACAAGGACGTTATTATGCTATAAAATCCGAAAATCCCACATTGATAGCTCTTTGCACAAAGGAACAGCGTGAGATTAGAATTATGATGTCATTGTTAAAAGATCAACCAACAAAAGCTTAGTATCATGAAATTCTCTCGAAAGTCAAAACTCTATAGACAAACTTCTAATGATTTTAAATTACCTTTCTATGTTAATCGTAAAAATATAGTAGAAACACGTGACGCTGACTTCATTCCTACTTTATCGTGGCCTGATGGACGATGGTGCTTGGAAGCAAACATATTCATGCTTGAGTTATTTGACAGAGGGCTTTCCCGTAGTGATAAGGGAGGGAGCTTATTAACTTATGCTAGCAATTTAAGCCCTATTATACGCTTTTGTTATTACAATAAAATTGATTTTATAAATTTGACAGACTCCCACTTCATATTCTTTATAAAATCACTACTAGGCGAACGACGTGCTAAGACCCCTGAAGTTAAAGCTCGCGATACAAATTCAGTGCTTGCAATTGGACGTAAATCGTTAGAATTTCTGTACTCAGTTGGCCGATTCCACTGCGAAGATAAGCTCATTGGTCCAGATGGCCAAATAAGAGCTGAGCAGAGATCTTTTGAAATATTATGTAAGCGAGGTACGAAAACAGTTACGTATTGGCATCATAGAGCATTCCCAACGCCTGACCCAAAAAAAAGTAGGTTACCAATTAGTACTAGTAATATCGCAAAATTGCGTGATGCCATTCTTCCTGCAAGTCGAACAGTTTTTCAGAGAAAACGCCGTTATGTGATGCTTAAACTTCTGGAAATAACCGGGGGCCGGAGAACTGAGGTTGTTGAAATAACAGTCGACAGTATACGTCAAGCTTCTTTAATGACTGAGCCAATGCTCAAACTTAATACAAAAAAACGTGGAAAAGTTCGCTTTATTCCAATTTCGTTGCATGACCTGGTTTTTTTGTTAGAATTCATCGAGAAAAATCGGAGCAGGATTGTTCGCCATACTTGCGGTATAGAAAATGATGATGGTTATTTGCTGATAAGTGAAACAACTGGCCTTAAACTTCAATCAAATACAATTACTCAGGAAATACATCTGCTTGCAAAAGTAGCAATGATAATTGTTAAAATTTGCCCTCATTTGTTTAGACATCGGTTTATTACAAAGTTATTCGTGGCTTTAATTGAACAACACAATATAACAAATCCAGACGAATTCCGTCGTGCTCTTTTGGATTTAGAAGCTCTGAAACAAAAGGTACAGCAATGTGTAGGAGTAATAAGACTCGATTCACTTGATCCTTATATTCATATGGCATTTGATGAGGTCACAAACTTTAAAAAAACATATGATTTAGTTCGTATTTCAAACTCAATTGACTCATTTAGAATAACTTTACATCAAATAGTGAATGAAATAAAAGGTGGCTTATCTTTTTATGAGGCTCAACAACTACTAGTTAAACTGTTGAATGCTCTTGATTTGGATTTGGAGCAATCTAAATCCTAAGTTAACTGTAAGTATCAGCATGTTTTATACTAAATTAATAAACTGATTGCTAAATTAATCGGTTCTCCGTAATAAGCCGTTTTTGAGGTTTTAGAAATTGCCTTCTTGAATGATTCGTAAAAGTGTTGATACGTCGGTTACGAAGTTCTTTTCCCAGGATCGCTCAGATGTTGATCCAGTGTAGAATGTCATCTGTTCAAACCGATCTGAAGCGTCCAGACGTTCATACTTTGGTTTCTGATTCTTGTGGGCACCGGCAGTGTAAAAATCTTCGATCTGAGAGCGTCAAACGAATAACCCCTGCCACAGTCCCATATTACGGAACACTTCGGCGAATCTGCTATTATGCGTCATAGCCGCCACTAGTTTACCGATCACAGATCAAAGCCGTTTTTTTCAGGGTCTCCTCTATCAATTGTCAACATTCGACGAAATCAATGGCTTGGAAGTGTATGGGTAACATTTCTCGTGAGGCAACAACTCAGCTAGCTGAGGCACTCAAAAGATGGAAATGACGTGATGTGGCCACAACATGTGGCGGCAAACTGTCATTGCTACGCTTCGCCGGTACGCCTTGTGACGCTGGAAGAATAAAAATGAGCAATAGATTGATTAAAATTAAGGGCCCAAGCAAAGGTCATTGCCAAATATGCGGCATGTATGGTCCACTCACAGAGGATCATGTCCCGCCAAGAGGCGCCAGCATCTTGACTAATGTCGAAATTCAGACTATGGGACAAGCGCTTGACGGAGGTTCTGCTGGTAAGCCTGCATACTCTCAAAATGGAGTGAAGTTTCGGACCATATGCTCTCATTGCAATAATGTTAAACTCGGGGCAACATATGACTCTGAATTAATTTCACTCTGCAAAGAGGTTTCAACATATTTACGGGTAGTTATAGAAACCGGTCTTTACGTTGGGCAAAGAAGGAAATTCAATACAAAACCACAACGAGTTGCAAAGGCGATAATTGGACATTTGCTTGCTGGTTGCATTCCTGAAGACTATGAACAGCCTCCTTTGTCCGCACCCTTCCCTGATGCATTGCGAAAGTATTTTTTAAATGAAGGCGATACATTTCCTGAGAATATGACTGTTTATTACTGGCTGCATCCGTCAAGGAGGCAGGTAATAATGAGCTATTTCGCATATTGTGATATACGATCCAAAGATATTATTATGGCATCAGTTATTAAATTTTTCCCAATGGCCTTTTTAGTAGTATGGGACCAACCTGCATCAGTGAAGATAAATCAAAACAGACTTCTACCTTTTAATACATTTCCGTTGAACGAAATTTCTCAAATTGAAATAGATTTTGCCAGGATTCCACCTTCAATATGGCCTGAAACTGTAGGCGACAACAATTACCTCCTAACAAAAGATTCAATTACGGTCATGGCAAAGGATAAGCCAAAAAGACGTAATTAATTTCCAACCAGAAAGTTGGACCGGCCCGAAATCAGCCTGGTCAACGTCCAAACGTTACAAAGATAATCGTTCTTATCATGGATGCCCAGATTTTTCCGTGTTGGTGACCCAGCACGGACTCGACCAAATAAGCTCATCTAAGTGACAACATTTATTGGCATTTACCCTTCACATAACCTATTGATTTATCGTTTCTGTGAGTGACAACATTTATTGGCATTTTGCATAGGCGACGAGGAGGCGCAGTTTTATTGTCTCTTCAGTGCGGGGGGGCAGCCCATACCGCTACCGTTTACACTGGCGCAAAGATCGTGTCGCGTTCGGGTTCAGCCATGGGGTGAGGGAAGCAACCGCGGGGCAAAATAAACATGAATTGTTTATGAAGATATGAACTTAATCGTCAAACAATGCGGGTATGGGCAAATAATGTGCCAACTCCGGCAATTTGGATCTGCACTCAATTTTCAAAATCCAACATAATGTGACGATTTGGGTAGAGCCTAATATAATGGACAATTGTTCATTATATTATAAAACTGAATAGTCATACAACATGCCAATAATACAATTGAAAATGCAAGATAGACAACATTGCGAATACAGTTAAACCTGGCATTCGTCGAGAAACAGGACGCCGTTGTGTGCCAGGGAGACCTCGCCCGGCTTCGGCGTAGTGCCCCCGCCTATCAACCCCACGTCGGAAATGGTATGATGGGGACTGCGAAACGGCCTTACGGCCATAAGCGCGCGGCCGTTATCCAACAGGCCGCTGATGCTGAAGACCTTGGTCGTTTCAATGGCCTCTTCAAATGACATGCGCGGCAGGATGGTCGGTATGCGGCGGGCCAGCATGGTCTTTCCGGAACCGGGAGGGCCGATCATCAGGATGTTGTGGCCGCCGCTGGCAGCCACCTCCAGGGCGCGCTTGGCATGCTCCTGCCCCTTGACCTCGCTGAAATCCTCGCCGTAGTCGCAGCCGCTGCTGAAAAGCTCCTGCAGATCGACCCTGCAGGGAGCGATGCCCTCGCGGCCGCTCAAAAATTCCACCACCTGGGAAAGGGTGACGGCGCCGATGATGTCGATCCCTTCCACCACCGCGGCTTCAGGCGCATTCTCGGCCGGCAGGATGATGCCCGCCAACCCCGCCCGCTTGGCGGCAACGGCTATGGATAGCGCCCCCCGTACCGCCTTGAGCCCGCCGTCGAGGGAGAGTTCGCCCACCAGGATGTAGTCCCGCAGGCGGGTCTCCTTGAGCACGCCGGTCGCGGCCAGGATGCCGATGGAGATGGGAAGGTCAAAGGCCGCCCCTTCCTTCTTGATATCTGCCGGCGCCAGGTTGGCGGTGATGCGGCGGGCAGGGAAGTCATAGCCCGAGTTCTTGAGGGCCGCCTTGACCCGGTCCTTGCTCTCCTTGACGGCGCCGTCCGGCAGGCCGACCGTGGCAAAGGCGGGAAGGCCTGGGGCGAGATCCACCTCCACATCCACCAGGATGGCGTCGATTCCGATCAAAGCGCTGCTGAAGACCTTGGCAAGCATGGATTGGGGATACACCCTTCTGTTGCGGGTTCCGGAAACCGGAACCCGCCTGGAATATTCTTACTGGACCGTCAATGACCCCGGCGCTATCTGCCAGTACGATATGAGAGAGTTCCAGTAGTTCGTGGTGGTTATCGTATAGCCGTTGATGGCGTTTGGCAGAGAGCCGGAGACGGTTGTCGGCAAGGTGCCGGAATATAGTACCTGCGTTTGTTCGCCCAGGGGTATCGAAACCCCGGTAGCGGTGGTGCTGTAGACAGGTAGTCCGGAGGTGCCGATGGCCTGCAGGGTAAAGGATACGGAGATATTGCTGTTGGTGCTGACCGCATTAGTCGAGCTAAAGGCTGCATCGGCGTTTATCGAGTAGGTTACAGCGTTGTTGTTTGCACCGTTGTTGGCTGCGGCCAGCGCTGCCGTGATATTTTTAATCGTGACGGTGTTTCCGCTGTTATCGCTGGCAGTAACGGTGCCGCCGCCATTGCTCGTGACCGTGGTGAAGGTCGTGGTAAAACCGCCCACCGTGATCGTTGTGGTGCGCGACGAGTTCTGGTCGCTGGATGTTGTCTGCTGCAACTGCAGGGTATTCCCGGGATAGAGCAGCTGATTGGACGCGCCGGTGAAGCCCGCACCGTTTATCGAAATTTGCGAGTATGATGCGCTGCTCATATTGGCGAAGGAAATGGGGGCGCCAAACTGGTTCCCTTCGATGGTGACCACGTTGGATTGGACGGTAGTGCTGATTGGAACATTGTTGAGGGTCGCAAAGGAAAAGCTGTTCGGCTCGGTGAGGTTGCCGCATCCGGCTCCCAAAATCGCCACCGCTAATATCAATATCCTGCAAATATCGAACTTCATATGATCCTCCTTTTCCTCACCTGCGGATTTCCCGCAGGCCCCTGGTCACGCCGGCTGCGCCGGCCCACTCATGTCCTATTCCTAAAAAGCTGCGAAACCCTGAGATTGTTCAAAAATAGTCAGATCGTCGCACCCGCAGAAGGCCCTGCGGAGGCATAGCAGGCCTACCCCGCCGAAGCAGCTTTGGCTGCATTCGAGGACGAAGGCCAAAATGGCTGTTTTTCAACAACCTCCTAAGTCAACATGATAAAGCCCATCTGCCTGCCGGTGTTCCCGTTATCCCTGCGATAGGAAAAAAACATGTCCTTCCGGCAGCAGACGCACATGTCGGAGACCTGTATCGCAGAGGCAGAAACGCCGGCGGACAGAAGCAGATCACGGTTGGCGGCAGCCATGTCGAGCCGCCATTTCCCATCGCCCTGTTCTTGGGCAAATGAATCCCAGCCGCGCCCGTTCTGGAGAAATGCCTGCCGGACCGGGGCATCGACCTCGTAACAGCACTTGCCGATGCTGGGGCCGATGGCTGCCAGCAGCCCCTTGGGGTCGCTGTTGAAAAGCGACTTCATCCCGGCAACGGTTTTGGCGGCCAGCCCGGCAGCGGTCCCCTGCCAACCGGCATGGACCGCGGCGACCACCCTATTCAAGGGGTCGAAAAGGAGGATCGGCACGCAATCCGCAACGCAGATGCCGATCATGACACCGGGTTGATCGGTGATGATTGCGTCGCTCTCCACGCTTGAGAAATGGCTGTAGTCCTCGTTGGGTTCGTCGATAACCAGGATATCGCTGCCATGCACCTGCCGCACGCTGACCAGGGCCTCCTGATCGGTGCCGAAAGCGCGGGTCAGGATGCTGCGGTTGCCCTCGACGTTGGAGGGCTGGTCCAAGGTGTTCATCCCCAGGTTGAGCGAGTTGTATGGGGGACGCGAGACCCCTTCGTGCCTGGTGGTAAAGCCCTGGACGGACTGGCCCGGACCATCGAAATCAACGGCCAGATAATGGATGCGTCCCGAGCGTTTCATCTGCATGTTGACTCCTGTTTAAGGGTTAAAAGTAAAAAGTTAAAGGTTAAAGGTTAAAGGTTAAAGGTTAAAGAATTTGCTTTTCACTTTTCACTTTTCACTTTTCACTTTTCACTTTTTGCTTAATTTGCTTTTCACTTTTCACTTTTTTTTACTTTGCCTTCTTTCTGGCTTTACGCTTTAATATCGTTACGTCGTCGCTGGATGCGCACGTATACTGTTATCACAATGATGCTGAACAAAATCACCCAGGCCAGAGCCATATGGGAATACTGCACGATCATCTTTTGATTCTCGCCGATGAAATAACCGATGCCGGCGAGTATGCTGCACCAGATGCCCGCCCCGGCAAGGGTGTAGAACGAGAATCTCAAGTGGCGCATGCCGGACAATCCGGCCGGAATGGAGATCAGGTGTCGAACCACCGGCAACATCCTTCCGAGAAAGGTCGATATCTCGCCGTGCTGTAAAAAGAACCGCTCCACCTTTTCGAACTTCTCCGGCGGGATCAGGACGTATTTGCCATACCTGATGATCAGCGGTCTCCCCAGATAATGGGAGGCCAGGTAATTCACGTAAGCACCCGCAAGGCTTCCCAGGGTGCCGCATAAAATGGCGATGCCCAGGTTCATGTTCCCCTGGAAGGCCAGATAGCCGGCCGGAGGCATGACCAGTTCGCTCGGCACAGGAATCACTGAACTTTCCATCGCCATCAGCAGAAAAATGCCGGGGTAGCCCATGGCGCCGATGGTATCGAGAAGCCACTGGATAACAGCATGCATGAAAGAACTCCGTTCCTGAACCTTGGTTCCGTTCGATCTGAAAACGGCACTTAAGCCACGAAGCAGCAGATAAAAAAGGGACTCGATATTTCCCGAAACATTGATTTATCAGCATTTTCCGCTTCTATCGGCGGCCAAACCGCTTTATTCTGGTTCGAAATTCATATACTACTCTTTTATGACGATTCGGGCAACATCAGATACAAACTTCGCCCGCGGAGCCCAGGAAAAACCGAACATGAACATACTCCAACGATTGAAAACCGAGATACTTACCGGAGACGGGGCCATCGGCACCATGCTCTACGCCAGGGGGATCGGGCTGGACAGCAACTTCGAACACCTGAACCTCGTGCGCCCTGCATTGGTCCTGGAGCTGGCGCGGCAGTACGCCGCCGCCGGATCCCAAGTGATAGAGACCAACACCTTTGGCGCCAACTATACCAAACTGGCCGCCATCGGACTGGGGCACAAGGTTGAAGAGATCAACCGTGCCGGGGCCCGCATCGCCCGAGAGGCAGCCGGCGGGTGCGATCTGCTGGTGGCAGGATCGGTGGGGCCGCTGGGGCGCATGAAGGGAGAAGAGCAGGAGCTGACCGCCGATGCCATGGAAGAACATTTCCGTACCCAATGCACCGCCTTGGCCGAGGGGGGCGTGGATCTGCTCCTGCTGGAGACCTTCGCCTCCCTGGAGCAGTTGCTTGCCGCGGTGCGGGCGGCCCGGGAAACCCGCCTACCGGTCTGTGCATCCATGGCCTTCCTGGAGGGGGGGCGAAGCGGGGACGGCACGACAGTGGAGGCCTTCTGCTCTGCCGCGGAGGCGGCCGGGGTCGATATGCTGGGCGCCAACTGCGGCGCCGGCCCCCTGGAACTGGTCAAGGTTGTGCGCCGACTGGCCGCCTTGACCGCAAAGCCGATATCCGCCTATGCCAATAGCGGTTTCCCCGAGTACCACGACGGACGCTACATATACCGCACCACGCCCGGTTATTTTGCCGCCATGGCGGAAGAGATGGCCGCTGCCGGGGCGAACCTGATCGGCGGCTGCTGCGGGACCACGCCGGAACACATCTCCTCCCTCGCAAACACCCTGGCGGGGAAAAGGCCCGCACCGCGCACACCTGTCCCTTCGCCTGCGTCAACAGGAACGCCGGAAAGCGATCGTCGCGGCGAGGCCTCGTTCCTTGACCGGTGGGGAACGCGCAAGGTCATAACCGTTGAGCTTGATCCGCCCAAAGGGATGGACTGCCGCCGGATTGTCGAGAACAGCAGGCGCTTGAAAGATGCTGGAGCCGATGCCATCAACCTTGCCGAAAACCCCCTGGCACGCCCCCGTATGGGGAATATCGCATTAGGCAGCATTATCCGGCGGGAGGTCGGCATCGAGGTCATCATCCACGTCACGGGCCGGGACCGCAACCTGATCGGCATGCAGTCGGACATGATGGGTGCCAGCCTGCTGGGGCTGCGCACCATTCTGGCGGTAACCGGCGATCCGGCTACCATGGGCGACCATGCGGGGGCCACCTCGGTCTTTGACCTGCACTCCTTCTCCCTGATCAAGCTTTTGTCCGACATGAACCGCGGGATGAACGCCATCGGCAATCCCATCGGCAGCGGAACCGGTTTCACCATCGGTGCGGCCTTTAACCCCAATACGAAGAACATGGCGCTTCAGGCCGAGCGGCTGCGCAAGAAGGTGGCAAACGGCGCCAGCTTTGCCCAGACCCAGCCGGTCTATGACCCGGCCCTGTTCCTGGATGCGCTGGAACAGACCCGCGCCTGCGGCATCCCTCTCTTCCCGGGGGTCATGCCGCTGGTCAGCGAACGCAATGCCCAGTACCTGCACAACGAAGTGCCTGGCATCACCGTGCCGGACCAGATTCGTGCCCGCATGAAGGGGCTGGAGAAGGAGGCCGGGGCGCGGGAAGGACTGGCCATAGCCAAAGAGTTCATCGATGCCACCTTCACCGCTGCCGGAGGCTACTACCTGATTCCTCCCTTTGGCAAATGTGAACTGGCCCTGGAATTGATCGATTATATCCACGCACGCGAAAGGGATCAGCGATGACACAAACACTCAGGATGGGCCTCTCCCTGCTGCTCTACAGCCTGATCACTACGGCCTGCAGCGTACCGAAAGCGACCATCTGCGAGGAGTTCGACAGGAGCATGAATTCCTACAACAAGATGCTGCGCTGGCGTGAAGTCGAAAGCGCCGGCATGAGCTATTTGGAACCGGAGCAACGCGAAGGGTTCATGAAAGCTGCCGCGGACATCAAAAAGCGGGAGGTCACCATCACCGATTTTCGCATTTTGACCTCCGAATGCCTACCGGACAAGGGGACCGGCGAGGCCATGGCCGAGTTCGACTACTACGTCCTCCCCTCCAACCGTATCAGGACCCGGAGCTACCACCAGGATTGGGTCTATCGCGACATCAACGGGCATAAGGTCTGGAAGCTGAAAAGCGGCCTGCCCCCCTTCGAGTAAGTGATTGTTTCGCTGCAGCAGTCTGAACTCTTCGGGGGACCCATGGGACGTCTTGATGAACAGATAAGAGCCTTCTGCGCCCACCTGGATACGGAACGCAACGTTTCGCCCCATACCTTGGCTGCCTATCGCCGCGATCTGCAACAGTTGGCGCTCTTTGTCTCCAAGGAGCGGGGCGGGGATGTCTCTGCCGGAGAGGTGGACCATCTGCTGCTGCGGCGCTACCTGGCCCTGCTCGGCAAGACAGCCGCGAAGAGTTCCATCGGCCGGAAATTGGCAGCCATGAAGACCTTTTTCCGTTTTCTGCTGCGCCAGGGGGAGATCGGCAGGAACCCGGCCGAATTGACCGCCACGCCCAAGAAAGAACAACGCCTGCCGTTTCATCTGGATATCGATCAGACTACCTCCCTGATGGAGGCCCCCACGGCAGAGGAAAAGCATGTCTTAAGGGACCGGGCCGTCCTGGAATTGCTCTATTCCAGCGGTTTGCGCGTTTCCGAGCTGACAGGCCTGGATATCGGCGATCTCGACCTGTCCGGGGGCATGGTGCGGGTGATGGGCAAGGGGGGTAAGGAGCGCATCGTTCCGGTGGGGAGCCGGGCCCTCCTGGCCGTCCGGGAGTATCTGGCCCAGCGTGGGGAGCTGGCCGGAAGCGGGGCGCTCTTCCTCAATACCCGCGGCCGACGCATCAACCGCCGCAGCGTGGCGCGCATCGTGGATGCCCATGCCCTGCGGGTTGCCGCCTTCAAACACATATCGCCCCACACGCTGAGGCACACCTTCGCTACCCACATGCTCGAGGGGGGAGCCGATCTCAGGTCGATCCAGGAACTATTGGGCCACGCCTCCCTCTCCACCACCCAGAAATACACCCACGTCGGTATCGACCGCCTGATGGAGGTGTACGACAAGGCCCATCCCAAAGCGAAGAACCCGGTTGAGGGTTGAGAAGAAAGCGCCATGGCATGACCTCAACCTTGCCCTTTCAAGTACCTGCCTGTTTTTCAGTTTTTTCCCGATACCCGGCTGACAACGATAGTACCATCGTACTTTTGATCCAGGTTGGTTCGTGACCATGGCCGGCAATGTTCCGCTCATGCCCGTTTCCTTGTTGACCAGCTTGAGCGATTTGAACGGCGCCTTGTAGAACCTGGTTATATACTTGAAGGCAGCAGACTGATCGGGACCATGCCTGGCAAGTCGAAACTGCTGCTGGCATCCTGTTTGCCGAGAGACTGATACAAGATGAAAAAACCCCGCCGGCGAGGCCGGCGGGGTCGGGAGCAAAAACTAGTCCCACTGTTTATTCACACAGGTCAACCTTGATGTCCCAGTTCTTGATCTTCATGGTGCCGTTCTTCTCCAGGTTGAGATGCATCTTGAAGGCGCGATCCCACAATTGCGGCTCGTGCCCGACCTTACGCCTGAGACAGTCAGCCTTGGCCATTTCGAAGTACTCGCTGAGGATCGGCTTGTACTCCGGATGGGCGCATTTATCGATGATGACCTTGGCACGGTCACGCGGGCAGAGGCCGCGCAGGTCGGCCAGGCCCTGCTCCGTGATGACGCAGTCAAGGTCGTGCTCGGTGTGGTCGATGTGCGAGCAGTGCGGCACGACGCAGGAGATGCCGGTCGGATCGGTCTTGCTCGGACGGCTCGACGGGGTATGCATCATCTTGAGGTAACCGTTGCGCAGGAAGTCGCCGGAGCCGCCCAGTCCGTTGATCATGCGGGTGCCGCCGACCAGGGTCGAGTTGGCATGGGCATAGATGTCGATCTCCACCGGGGTGTTCATGGCGATGCAGCCCAGGCGGCGGATCGGCTCCGGTGCGTTGGAGACGGAGAGCGGCCGCAGGGTGATCTTGTCGAAGTACTTGTCCATGTTCTCAAAGAATTTGGGGAAACCAGGCTCTGCCGAGAGGGAGAGCGAACAGGAAGATGCAAAGTCCAGCTTGCCTGAATCGAACAGGTCGAGCATGGTATCCTGGAGCACCTCTGTGTAGACGGACAGATTATAGAAGGGGCCTTTGGCCAGACCGCCGATGACCGCGTTGGCAATGGAACCGACACCCGACTGGATCGGCAGCAGGTTGTCCGGCAGGCGGCCCATCTTGACTTCGTGGGTGAAGAAATCAATAACGTGGTTGGCGATCGCTTCGGAGGTATCGTCCTGCTCGGCAAAAGCGCGCCCCTGGTCACGGAGTTTGGATTCGACGATGGCAACAATCTTGTTCGGGTCGCAGTGGATCGAGGTGGAGCCGATGCGGGAGTTGGCCTTGGTGATGTTCAGCACCTGGCGGTTCGGAGGGGTACCGCAGGAAACCAGGTCGTGGATGCCTTCGAACGAGGGCTGTCCGGTATTGACTTCGATGATGATCTTGTCACAGATCATCAGGATTTCGGGAATTACGCCGCAGGATGATGTGGGGACCAGTCCGCCGTCCTCGGTGATGGCGGAGACCTCGATGATGGCCAGGTCAAGCTTGCCGCTTTCGCTGTCCTTGGTGTAGAAGCCGTAGCCAAGATCCTGGGCGAACAGGGAGAGGTGCTTGTCCCCCATGCGGATACGGCCCTCATTGATGCCGGCAGCGATGTTCTTGCCGGTCTGGTAAGGCCAGCGACGGTCTATCATGTCAAGGGAAGCCCAGCGGTCCTCCGTTTCGGCCCCTACCGAGGCGCCGATGAACAGGTTGAACTTCCACTTTCCCTGGAGGTTGTTCTTCTCCACGTGGTTGGCCAGGGCAATGGGCACCACTTTCGGATAACCGGCCGGGGTGAAGCCCGACCAGCCAAGGTTCATGCCCGGCTTGAAGAACTGAATGGTTTCTTCGGCCGTCATGACCTTGCTCAAAAGTGATTTGTGACGAACGCGATCTTGCAAAGTACCGTACTCGGACATCTGCTACCTCCTGTTTGCATTTAGTGTCTACAGGCTCATACCGTCCTGAATATTTCACAAACAATCCCGCGCCAGATTCGATAAATCAATTAATAATTACGCGGTATTGCACGCATCCTGACGTTATTGACTCTGAGTAGAACCGGATTTTACGCACGCAGTGGTGTTTAGTCAAGTTAAAATGTTTACACGTATTCGCACCTTCACCGCGCAGTCGCCGCGCAATATCGGCACGAGCGCACGTCCAATGGTTTTCAAGCAGATCAGTCCTGATAATCTACTGCAATGATGGAGGAACATACCGCTTTCATGTGGGGCAACACTTCCCCTGCATGATAAGGGTGGACTTGATAGGCTTGCAAGTCGTCCATGGAGTCGAACTTCGTCACCAGGGCGATATCGTACGAGCGTTCCGATCTAATGATATCGATACCAGCCTCCAGGTGGCGCAACTGCGGGATCTTCCCCTGCATGCCGAGCAGTTTGCCGCGGGTAACGGCGAGGTTGTCGGCTGTTGCATCGGAAAGTTTGAAAAAGACGATATGGGTGATCATGGCTGGCAACTCCTTGGCTGATGGCTCTCGGTGGCCCAGAAAGATGGTAATCGGTATACCGCGCCAGGTTGCCGGTGTCAATGCCGCCGTTTTGGCATCAGCCTGGCTTGCGATCGCGATCGCTATGCTACAGTATTAATCAGGTAGGTATATGCGTTGGGTACGGAGGTCGCCATGTCTGAAGACTCTTGATACCGTCCGTCGAGATGAGGCTCGGCTCCTGGTGGAATTCTGCCGCAGGCGAGAGAGGGAAACATCATTCCCTCATAAACTAAAATCGAGACGAACCGTCACTATCTCCCGAGAGTTCGGCTGCGAGACGTATCCTGTGGCGGAATGCCTGCGGCGCAGGCAGCTCATGAAACGGCGGGAGATTCCGGCAGGGGGCGCAGAAATACCACATAAGCGCCGCCTCCCCCCAGTTCCCGGGGGGCAGGTGCAAATTCAAGCACCATCTCGCGTCCGGCGTCCCGCAGCCAAGAGGCGATGGCCTGTTGAAGAACCGGTTCACCCGGCGAATTGATCCCCTTTCCGGTGATGACCAGGGCGGCCTTCTGCCCCCTGCGTCGCGCCGCATCGAGAAAGCGTGGCAGCGCCGCCAGCGCCTCTTCCCTCGTCAGCCCGTGCAGATCGAGCTGGTGGGAAACAGAAATGATACCGCGTTTCACCTGACGCAGGCGATTACCCGACAGCGGCTTTAACTCGCCGTCATCCGGGATCGAATCGGCGAACTTGCTTTCCAGTTTTAAACGGCCGATCTCCTGCAGAAACAGCTTCGCGGATTCGTGGTCAACGCCGGAGGACGGCAGGCAGGAACTCTTGCGTGGAGTGGTGCTTGTCTTTTTAACATTTGCAGCGCCCTTCTTTGGATCGTCCAGCGTTTTAACGCCGGTCATGGCCCGCCGGAACAGTTCACTTTCACCTCCACCGACCGGCGCTTGCCTGTCACCACCATCACTCCCTCTGCCTCCCCCCTTCTCACCCTGAAACACCTTTATGCCGGCCATGGCTCGCAGGAACAGGTCGCTTTCCTCCTCAACCGGCTCCACTTTGCGGGGCTGCGGCTTGGATACGGCATCCGGCTCCTGTCGCGGAATGTCCATCCCTTTCAAGGCAGTGAAATGAGTGGCGCGAAAGCGGTCGGTCTCTGCCGGTTTTTCCCGGTTTTTCTTTTTGCCCATCACTCCTTGGCCGCCAAGGTGATTTCTATACGGCGGTTCTTGGCGCGTCCCTCCTTGGTGGCATTATCGGCCACCGGCTTTAACTCGGAAAAGGCTGCTGCGGAAAGGTTGGCCGGATCGAGTCCCTGCTGTTGCAGGTATTTGGCAACGTTGATGGCACGGGCTGCCGAAAGCTCCCAGTTCGAAGGGAACTGGGCGGATTTGATCGGTACGTTGTCGGTGTGTCCCTCGATACGGATCGATTTATCCCTGACCTCTTTCAGGGTAGGGATCATCTTGAGCAGGATGGCGATTCCGTCGGGCTTGATGTCCGCCTTGCCGGAGTCGAACAGGATGGCTGCCTCCATGTTGACGGTCAATTTACCCTTCAATTCCGAGATGGTAACCTGTCCTTGAGCAATCTCGCTCTTCATGTTTTCCAACAGATGTTCGTAGGTGTTGCCGAGCTCCTTGACCTTCTCTTCCCTGGCCTTCTGGAGATTGGCAATCTCTTCGCTTTGCTTTTTGTTCTCCTCTTGCAGATCAGCTACCTTCTGGCGCAGATCGCTGATATTCCTCGAGAGGGTATCGGATTTGGCTTTGAGCACCTGTTCCAGTTCACTTTTATCCTTGGAGAGCGCCTGGTTCTTCGCCACCAGTCCGACCGAGTCGGCCTTCAGCTTGTCAAATTCGGCCTTCAGCGCACTATTATCCGCAGAGAGCTTCCCGTACTGCTGTTTCAGATCCCCAAGCTCGCCCGAGAGGCCTTTGGCCTCATCCTCCTTCATCTGGTACTTGCCTAGGGAAACACAGCCATTCAAAGCCAGGGTTATCAGGCTCGCCAACACCAGATATCCGGTACGTCTCAGCACACTCGACCTCCTTTAATTTTCTGCGGCACTACCTGCCGGCGGTCTTTTTGCTGAGTGAGACAAAGATCATGTCCAATACCGTTTTCTGCCGCGCCTCGAACTTGTTGAGCACCGCCAGGCAGGTGCCCATTGGGCAGAGCTCGTGAAGAAAGTCGGCATCTCGACCGGAAATGATCACCACCCGGTTTTTGTCCATCCCGGACTGGGTGGCAAAAGAAAGCAGCTTCAAACCGTCCATGGCAGGCATCTCTAAATCGATCAGCAGCAGGTCATACCCACCAGTCCTGATGGAGCTCAAGGCTGTTACCGGACTGTTGCATATATCCACCTGTAACAGGGGATACGCATTATGGATGTGCCCGGCCAGGAACTCTGTAAAGGCCTGATCGTCATCAATCAGTAATATTCTACCCATATTTTACAATATAGTCGATTTTATGGTACCCATGAAACAAAAAAAACAGGGGTCTTGAGGGACGTTACGATTTCGCACCAGGGAGGCAAGGATTGGGGCGACGAAGGGGGTAGATCAACGAAGTTTATTGCCACGAACTTTTTGTAATCTCCGGCCGACCATCAGCCTCCCTGGATACCCTTGGTGGTGGTGCGAATGAAGCGCTGCACTATGGGGTTACTGCTTTTGCGTATCTGGTCCGGCATGCCGATCTCGATGATCTCCCCCTTGTGCATCATGGCGATGCGGTCGGACAGGTACAGGGCAAAATTAAGGTCGTGGGTAACGATAATGGTCGTATTACCGGTCCTTTTTTTAAGGGAGAGGATCGTTTCCGCCAACTCGTCGGTAGTTACCGGATCCAGCTCGGCGGTCGGCTCATCGTAAAGGACAAGGTCCGGCTCCATCGCCAGTGAACGGGCTATTGCGACCCGCTTCCTCATCCCGCCAGACAGCTCCGAGGTCCGCAACCCTTCACTCCCTTCCAGTCCCACAATGGCCAGCTTTTCGGCGATGATCCCGGGAATGCGGGCTTCCGGGTAGACGCGGTGCTCACGCAGCCAAAGTCCCACGTTCTCGGCAACGGTCAACGAGTTGAACAGGGCCGAGGATTGAAACACCATGCTGCTACGGAACGATTGGGGCAACGGACTGCCATTATGGAACACCGGCTGGTCGTTAAAGAAGATCTGACCGCTATCTGGCGTTTCGAGGCGGATGATATGCCGCAGCAGGATACTCTTACCGGTGCCGGAGGGACCGATGATCGAAAAGGTTTCTCCCGGGGCGATCTCCAGGTCGATATCTTTCAGGACATGATTGCTGCCAAAATACTTATTCAGTTTTTCAATTCTGACGGCGACTCCGTGCACAGGCATGGGGGACTCTCGATTAAAATTTGAATGCGGTTTACCGGCCCACAAGTTTAAACATGTACCTGGAGCTGCAGCAAACGACAAAGGCCTCAGACATGAAGAAGAACGGAGGCAACCCGCCCGCAAGGGCCATCCCAGAGTCGGCCGTTCCCTTATTTTGCCGCGTTGCGCTTATTGCTGCGCAGCATGTTGCTCAAGACAATGCAGACAAAGATGACGACCAGGATAAATCCTATGAAAATCCAATCGGCGGTACTGAATCCGAACATTACCGGCTCCTCCTGAATGCTTCCGCTGCCTCGTTCGGCATGCCCATCTCCTGATAACAGGCCCCCAACAGGTAATAGACCTCGCCCATGGGGAACTGCTCGGCAAAGAATGGGTCTGCCAGGACATCTTCAATAATCGCGGCGGCCTCGTCGTTGCGCCCGGCGTTGCGCTCCTCCAGAGCCACCGCAAGGGCTGTCAGATAATCCAGTGGAGGGACAAGAGGGAGCTTCCCTGCCAGGATCGCGGCGATCCTGGCATCAAGCCGCGCCCGTTCGCTCTCCGTCAACCCGGGCAGCGCCTCGGCCCAGACCCCGGCCGCCTGATCGTAACGACCAATAACGTAGAGCGCCTCACCGTATTCATAGGCGCTGTGGCTGTCAAGGGGGTCCAACTTCCAAGCCTTCTTCAGATGCTTTTCAGCCCCGTACCAGTTCTCGACGGCCTTCTGCAGTGCATCCAGGCGTGAACCCATATCGGCGAAAGTCCGGCCTATCTCCGCCTGCAGACCTGCGTTGGAAGGGTCAAGCAGGGACAGTATCTTGAGAAACGTGATCTTGCGATCCAGATAAGGGGTATCGACATCCTTGGCATCCAGCATGATGATCTGTCCGCCCAGTTCGGAAATGATATGGGGATAAGCCTCCTTCAATACGGCGGCATACTCGGCGGCATGGGCGCATTCGGGATCGAGGCGCAATGCCTGGTAGATGCCTCGGCCCACCATATCATAGTCGGGCGCCCCCTGCTCCATTGACTCAAGATCCTCATCCAGGAGCGGGATGGGAGGCTTGCCCTCCCAGGAAACGGCAACGCGGCCGTCGCGGCCGCTAAGGATATAACCGGCGGGGGGCACAACGTAGCTGATGCCGCCCAAAGCTGTTGGTGTCGAGATATCCGCGCTGTTCATCTTGTCTCCTGCTCCCTCCCGGGAAATGTATCTATGCCGGCATGCACACCGATCATCTTGTATATCTGCACCTCATCCCACGGCTCGTCCAGAATGCCGTCGTGGACGGCCCAGCTTCGCCCGCGCACGGTGCGCTCCATGCCCGGCATGCGGAAGGGGGTGGAACCGTCCATACGGGACTGATATCGGCCTCCCGGCAGAAATCCACTGTCGATCTCCATCATCATGCGCTTGCCGCGCAAGTAGTCGAAGCCGTACCTCTCATAGCGGATGGCGTTGTCGTAGCTCAAAGGTTCGGCCACGATCATTTCCATTCCCATGGCATCGGTAAAACGCTCCAGGAGCGGAAAAAAATCGACGAACAAGCGCAATCCGCGCCGGGTCTGGTTGGGAAACAGGCCATCCCGCATGGCGCGCTGTTCTTCCGGCAGGTTACGTCCGCGGGAAGCAAACCAGTTCCTTCTGCCGTTTTCGTCCACGTCCACATCGTACCTGGGCGCAACGGGATCGCAAATGATGCAGAAGGAAAGCTCCATCTGGTGGTACTGGGTATCGGCCAGTTCGAGAAAGAAGACCGTATCGGCATCATCCGGCCGGGCGCGGACCTCGATACGCAGAAGCGCAAGTCCATAGGGCGCGATGATGGTGGTGAGGCGTTCCCTTGCAGCGTTATGAAGCCCATCGGCAGTCAGCCCCAATAGTTGGCGCAGGCGCTGAGGCACGAGCAAAGCGTACAGCGCCTCTTTTTCCCCGGGATCGAGCCCGTTGATGGCCAACAGCGATCTCAGCGGCCGGCCGGCAGCATCAAGCAACTGCTTATTTCCCGGAAGTCTTGCCATAGGTTCCAACTATGCCGGGAAAGATGGCCGTCCTGATCAGCGCGATACTTTTTTCCACGGCATTCAGGGCCTGGTTGCGCTCATACTCCTCGGACCAGTGCATGGCATCCAGCAAGGCCCGGTGGGGGTAGCCCAGCAGCTCGATCTTTCTGACAAAGGATGCCGGCAGCCGGGGGTCGAGCTCGACGCCGTTCATAACCGCCCAGGCTATGGTCCAGGCTCGGGCCGTGTTCATCAGGTCGTATCCGCCTCCACCCAGCGCAACCCAGGGGATCTTGAGCGCCTTGAGCTTGCGCATGATGTAGCCGTAGCTGTGGGTCGTAATCTCAAGCCTCGTCAAAGGGTCGGTGCGAAAGGAGTCAGCGCCGATCTGGGTGACGATTACATCCGGGTCATAGGCCGCTATGAGGGGATAAGCCACCTCGTCGAAGGCCTTCATATAGAGGGCATCGTCGGTGTGGGCAATCAACGGCACGTTAACCGAATAGCCCCGGCCCCTGCCATGTCCTGTTTCGTTCTCAAAGCCGGTCCCTGGGAAAAAATAGATGCCGCTTTCGTGCAGAGAGATGGTCAGAACCCGGTCGCTGTCGTAGAAACCTTCCTGCACCCCGTCGCCGTGGTGGGCATCGATATCCAGATAGACAACCCGCCGTCCCCGCGCCACCAGCCAGTTGATGGCAAGGACGGCATCGTTGACATAGGAAAACCCCGAAGCCCTGGCCCGATGGGCATGGTGCCAGCCGCCGGCCAGATTGAAGGCGACAGCAAAGCCCTCCTCTTCCACCAGTCGGGCCGCCTCGAAGGTTGCCCCGGCCCCCAATGCCGCGCAATCGTAAAGCCCTTTGAAAACCGGGCAGTCGGCATCGCCCAGGCCAAAACGGAAGTCGGCCCGAGGTTCGTCGGAGGTGCTGAACTCCTTTAGGCGCGCCACGTATTCGGGTGAATGGAAGGTCAGCACCATTTCGTCGTCGATCGGGCGACAGTCGCGGATCTCCATCCCCGGCAGATTCAGCAGTCCGTAAGACTCCATCAGGTCCAGTACGAGACGATAGCGCTGTAACTTGAACGGATGGTCGTTACCGTAGCTGAAATTTCCGAACAAGGGCGAATATATGAGGGCGGTGCGTCTGGCCGGCACGGCGACTCCTCTATCAGAACCATGCTCCCGAACGGATCGGCAACAGGCAGGACAATCAGTCATGCCTGTTGTGCGGGTACGCGCAACACTACAGGCGGCTCTCCGCAATAGTCTTCGAAAGCCTGCGGGATGGCACGCAAGACACCGCCATAATGCCTTATTTTTTGACGTTCGTCTATGGGGAAGCGACTGAATCAGGCTTGATTTCGTGAAGGCATATAGCCACGTCGCCCGATACCCGGCTGAAGGGGGTCAGGAGAGCAAGCGTGACGTGAGGCGCAGAATGCATTGGGAGAGGTCCGGGTCGCTGATCATCTTCAGAGCCTTGTGGACCGGGAGCACCGCGCGTTTGCGCCAACCCATCTCCGGCCATTTTTTCAGTACGGTCGTAACCTTCAGCGGATAGATATAGAGCGTCTTCTCCCCCTTGCGGCGACAGAGCACACGGAATCCGGGGAGACAACTTCCGATGGCTCCAGCCTCCTCCATGGCCTCCATGATGGCGACATCCTGCCGGGACATGTCCGGCTCCGGCTGCCCCTTGGGAATAATCCAGCGTGTCTGGGCGGTATTGGTCACGATCACGAGGTGCAGGCGCCCCCCGCGAAACAGGAAAGGGAGCGCCGCGATCTGGTATTCAAGGGCCGACCCTTCGGGAATCCCGTGGACGGCGAGGGAGATGTTCTTGTAGGCCTCCACCTCAGAAACATCCTGCCCCAGATAGTCCGGCCTCTCGAACCGTTCGCTTTCCTCGACCGAAGGAAACACCACCTCTGCGACGAGCAGCGGTTCCAGGTCCCCCAGATAGCGGTCCACCTCCACCCGGCACGAACCGTAATCAACCACAGAGCGTACCTTTTCCAGCCGCCGTCCCTCGGTCGACGGCCACAGGGCATGAAACTGACGCGACGAGATCTCGACCTCGGTCTCCCGCCGCATGGGCCCGGCCCCCTCTTTGATGGTGAGAAAGTGCTTTTCTCCGAACTGCCGAATGCGCACTTCACGGTGTTCGTCGTGGGCCAGGTACCCCTGCAGAATCGGCGTCTCTCCCTCCATTCCGTCAGGCAGAGACTTCATCAGGAATTTCCGTACGAACTCTGCCATGGTCATGGACCAGCCAGGGAGAGTATCTCAACGCACAATGAGCGGTAGGCAATCGCAGCCGCGCTTGCGTGAGAATAGGCCAAAAGCGGCATCCTGTGCACGCCCATCTTTTCCACCTCTGCGGAAAACGGGATCACTGTCTTCAGGAAACCAGGATACGATTCCGGAAGGTCGTCCATGATCTCCCGATGCATCCTGTTGCGCTTCTGGACCATGGAGAAAAAAGGGCGGAGCTTTTTGACGGGAAGATCCTCGTCCCTGAAGAAATCGGCCAGTTGCTCCAACGTCCTCCGGGAAAGCACGGTCGGAATCACCGGCACCAACAGCGCATCAGAAGCCCGGAATACGTTTTCCGAGAGGAGCGTGATATTCGGCGGGCAGTCCATGAGGATCACGTCGTAATCGGGCTTGAATTCCTCCAGCACCTTCCTGAGCTGCCTGCGGCGCTTCGCCATGCCGTCGAGCAGGATGTCGAAGTGCCGGTAGCCCAAGTTCGAGGGGATGATGTCGAGCCCGGGGAAATCAGACTCACGGATGTTCCTGCGGAGCCCCTCTGTCAAGGAGTCCGAGTCTCGCATGCGGAACTTCTCCGCGCTGGCCACGCGGAAATAAAAGGTGGCAGCACCCTGGGGATCCATGTCCAGCAGCAGGGTCCGCCGCCCGGCCTCCCGAAGTGCGAACGCCAGGTTGACCGCAAGTGCCGTCTTTCCCACCCCACCTTTGATGCTGTATGAAGAAAGTATTTTCATTATCGTGCCGACCTTTTCATATCCTTTATTACGGGGGCAAAACCGGTAGCTTGAAGGCATGCTTGAAGGATGCGGCCGTTGAGCCGCCGCAAAAACCTTCCAGGGATTTGTAGATAAGGCCGCGCGTCTGTTGTTGATTGCGGTAGAGGACGGCAATGAGCCCTCCCACCCCCAAGGCGACCTTCGTCCCGGAGCGTTTCTGCTCCCAATAGTTCATCAGCGATCTCTGCTGTACCCGGGCATCGTTGAACTCACCGAGCCGGTTTTGCAGCCGGCGCAGCTGCTTCAGCATCCCCCCTACCTCTTCCGTTGGAATGAGTTCGGAGAAGAACTCCATAAGATAGCGCAGTTTCTTGCACTCGATGCGGAGCCGATGCACCCCCTCATCCGTCGTCTCGTCTCCGATTCCCGACGCGATCCCGCGGATCTTCCGGTACCGCTTGTAGATGCTACGGAAGGCCAGAGAACCCACAGGAAGATCGGCAGCCGGCGAAGGCTCGTGGGTGGTCTCAGTGGAAAAATAATCTAAAACCTCCCGGAAAAGCCGGCGAGTGGACGCAACGTGCATTTTCGAGGTCGCCTGCCTCACCTCCCGATCCCGTTCCAACGACAAATCCCTGAACATAGTGTCCAGGGCCGGACGCAATACAGGAGGCAGCATTTCCAGGTATTCGTCCCGCGACATCAGGTACACATCAAGGTCCCGCAGCCGGTTGGTCTGTCTGGCGAGGTCTCCGAGGATCCCCCGCAAACGCCGGACCTCCTCGGCCGGATACACGTCCTTAACCAAATTCAGCACCGACCGCACCTTCCGCAGGCAGATCCGGTAATCGTGGAGAAATTCCGTGTCCAGGTCGCTCACTATCCCCGGCACGTTGCACTCGGCGATCTCCAGGATCGCGCGTACGATCCGCCCGACGGCCTCCCTGGCCGGGGTATCCATCTCCAGGCCAAAGACGGGCCTCAGGGTGTACTTCCTTGGCACATGGCCTGCGTGCCTGAGCAGGATCTCCACAGGGCCGTCACCGGACGGACTCGCACCGTGCCGGATGAGGTGCTCCACCACCCGTGCGGCCTCTGCTTCGTAACCGTACAAAGGGAGCACACGGCAGGAATGGAGCAGGTCCTCATCTCTCCTTTTAGCGGAAACCGAAGACCACTCCAGCCTGCACACGATCTTTCCATCGCTATTGCGAACATCGCAGCGGCGCAGGGTAAAGGTCCCTTCCGCCACCTGCGCAAGCCCTCTCAGACCGAGCATACCCTCCAGCCTGGCCCTCATACCCCTGGTTTCAAAGTCCCTCCAGAACCGCCGCATGGTCCCGGCCGGTTCCTCGCACAGCACTGTTCCCAGCCAGCCCCCGTCGCGGGTGCAAAGGCAATATACCCCGTCTGCGCTGTAAAGGAGGTGCCCGCCAAACCACAGTCCCCACTCGAACGTATCCCAGAATGCAAGGACATTCGACTCCTGCGAGTGGATATCCACATCCCATTCCTCCCGCAGGCACTCCGGTCCAAGATCGCCTGGTAGCGTCAACCGACCCGAATCCTTGTCGTGCATCCTCCCCCCCGCCTACCGTTCCTTAAACGGGTTCCCCCGCAATCAATCCAGACTCCGTACCTGTAATTTTACCGCATAAGCCGGCACATGCCCGATACGGACTCCTTCTTTTTTGATTGCACCTTGTCGCGAGACCGGAGCCTCGAACATCAGAGCTTCTTGAGAGGTGGCTTGGCGCTCTCGGGCGGATTATTGCCCAACTTTTCCTCTACCGCGTGGACGATATATTCGTTCATGCTGACTCCAGCCTCGGCAGCCTCTTTTTTAACACTCTTGCGCACCGACTTTTTCATGCTCACGAGGAACTTGGTCAGCTTGTCGTCCTTTGGCGTCTTTGGAGCTTTTTCGGCTTTTGCGGCCTTCGGCTCGGCGATCTTCTTCACGCTCTTTTCAGGTTTTGCCTTTTTTACCTTCGCTACCGCCGCCTCATCGACCTTATTGCTTCCTTTCTTTTTCTTTGCTGCGGCTCCCTTGTCCATTACCTGTTCTTCAGCAGGTTTCAGGTCGTCGGGCTTAGGCTTCTTGTCTTTCATGGGTACTCTCCTCTGTGGTATGGCGTTGCCGGTTAATATTTTATGACATTATAACTATTATAGTTATTATACATATAATAGTAAATATAAGTTTTCGTTGCTGCCGGCGTCACCGCCGCAACCAAATATTCGGAACGTGCTGCCCTATCAGCCGTGTACGCCAAGGGGAGAGTAGCGTGAAGCCGAGCCTGTACCGTAAGGCTGTGTCGTCGAAAAAGTGTCCGCTTAAAGATGATTCCCATCAAGATGGCTAGTGGTGAGTTTCCCGCAGGGGGAACTGGATAAAATATACGCGCATTTTTAAAGTTCTGCCCGCTTTTGTCGATTCTCTGGCAACTTGTGTTTCAGGACATGGATTTATCAGGGGCAATAAAAATTATTGATAAATATATTTTAATTGTGTACATTGCACGGCAAATAGTGCGGCATTTTAATTACAATCAAATTCAACTACTTATGCTAGAAATGGCACCTCCTGAAAACGACTGCCAGGCCATTCTTATTTCTTATTTGCGGAACTGACCGGCATTGTGACTCCACAGATAATGATGTCTATTTAGAGGTATTCATGGATACACTATTCCACTGGTATCTGAATTTTACTATCAGGGCGAGAATCGCCATCTTGTGTTTTTGCTACAGCCTCTGTATTGCTGCGACAGTAACAATCTGCAATATCCCGGGCTCTCCGATCTGGATCCATCTCCTTGCAGGCTTTTTTTTCATAGCAGCCGGAGCATTGTTCTCTTACGTGAACATGTGGTCCATAACGAGTTCTGTCGCAAAGACAGACGGCTATCTCGGGAGAATGGCGAGCGGAGATCTGCAGTTCGCAATAACGGTCGATCGCAACAACGAAATCAGCTCGCTATTGCGCTCGATACGAAAGGTTCAGGAATCGACCAGCGGCATGGTGTCCGGCATCAAGAACATGTCGCACCACGTAGCCGGAGCTTCCGAACACCTGTACGGCGAGTCGATGGTTTTAGCCAGGGGGACGGGACGCGCCTCTGACCAGGTTGCTTCGATTGAATCGGATATCCAAAGGCTTACCGAGTCGAGTTCCCATATTTCACATCAGTGTGCCATAATTCGAGAAATTGCCGATGTTATTTCCGAGGACAGCGGGGGGGTGGCGCTTTCCATGACCGGAACAATGGATCAAGTCGAAAAGGTCATCACGGATTCTGTTGCCGCAGTAAGATCCCTGGACGAGAATTCGGAAAAAATCAATGAAATGCTCGCCATAATCCGGGACATCGCCGACCAGACCAACCTGCTGGCGCTGAACGCCGCCATTGAGGCTGCGCGCGCCGGCGAACAGGGCCGTGGCTTTGCGGTGGTCGCCGATGAGGTCAGGGGGCTTGCAGAGCGGACAACCGAGGCAACTAAAAACATCCAGCGAACCACCATGGCACTGCACGACGATGTATTGAACGTGGTCAGTTCAATGGAGTTGAGCGCCAGGAATGTTCATACCGCCGGGACAGACGTGAAGAGGGCCTGCGATACGATAGACGCCATCCGCGTTCGTACCGGGGAGTTGATCAACCATATCGGTTCAGTGACCTTCGACGCATCATCACAGCTTTCCGCGACATCCGATATCGCGACAAATATCAGACATATTTCTGGCGTAATCGCGGAAGCGTCAACCAGTTCCGAGAAGATGGTCTCCTCAGCCAAGAATCTTGCGGATGGCGCCGATAGCCTGAAAACCTTGACGGCGGATTTTTGCCTGTGAGCGTCTGGTCCGGTCAGAGTTGGACCAACAGGCTGCCAATCCTCGAAAGGGAGCACTACAAAGATCCGTCCCTCCGGCGGCACGCTTTCCTCTTGTTTCTGCGCACCGCGGCGCGTATGCCGAAAAAACCGCCGACTGCGGTTAACACCCAGATGGTTACCGTAACGACGATTTCACTAGAAGTGAGCATTGCTTTGTCTCCTTCGTCCAAACTCCACATATTCTTAACTCATAACGAAACTGGCAACACAAAATCTCTTCCGGCAAATTGAACGGCAGCCGGATCACTGGCGCGAAGGGGCGACACGGCATGCACGCCGCGACACTCCGGGCAGGCCTGGACGTAGGTCTCCAGCAGGAAAGATACGCCGCATCCCCGGCATGTTGCCGCAAGCCCCCCATTCGGCACAGGCGACCCTGCTACAGCCCCGCCATGGGCCGCGAGCACGAATTCCACGAGTTCCCTACCGGATGCAAGAGGCCCTGCACCTGACGGTCTGACACACATAATCTGCTCCTTTAAAATTGATTTATTGTCTCCAATCTAACTTTCCTGCATCACATGTTGCATGACGCACGTCAAATTCTTCTGTTTTTCACTTTCATTTTGTCTTCTTGAGAGTCATTATCAGCCAGGTGGCAATGACGAGCTTGGCTAAACCCAAAAAGGTCGTAAAATTACGCATTCGTAGCGACTAAAGGAGAGCAATCGATGGCCAATGTTGCGTGCGGCTGCCCAGGCAGCATGACAAAGGGGGGTAACGCATGAGTAAGACCGGCTCCGAATACCGCCTAGACGGCATTTATAAACAGCGCCAGGAAGGTTTTTACATGCAACGCGTCAAGCTTCCCGCCGGGGTCATCTCCGCCGGCCAGGCCAGGACCGTTGCCGCTGTTTCCTCGCGCTTCGGCCAGGGCACCATCCACCTGACCACCCGCGGCAGCATGGAGATTCACTGGCTGAAGGAAGATGATCTGCCCTTTATCAAGCGCGACCTGGCCAAAGCCGGCCTGACCTCGCGCGGTGCCTGCGGCGGTGCTGTACGCGGAATAACCTGCGGCAGCCAGTCTGTCTTGGAGTTTCCGGCGCTGGAATCCCTTGCCTGGCGCCTCCAGCGACATTTCACCGGCAACCCCCGCTTTGAACGTCTGCCCAAGAAGTTCAAGATCGGCATCGAAGCAAGCGCGGGCGGCGGCAGGCACCTCATCCAGGATGTCGGCCTGGTGCTGGCGGGGAACGAAGAAGGTCGCTCCCTCTACGATATATGGATCGCAGGCGGCTTGGGACGCGAACCGCGCCCGGCCTTCCTGTTTAAAAAACGGCTGCCCGAAGAACGCATCATCCCGGTCATAGAGGCAATCGTTGCGGTCTATACCGCCCATGCGCCGCCTCCCAAGCGTCTCAAATTCCTGGCCAAGGATCTCGGCGAAGCGAAATTGTGCCGACTGATCGAGGAAGAAGGCGTGTGTGGAGAAGAAATCCCGCTCCAAGGGGGGCTGCCCGAGCAGTTGGTACCTTCTCCCGATGCTCGCCAGCGCCTGGAGTTGCAGGTGTTTGCCGGCAAGCTGACCGCCTCCCTGCTCGAACAGATCGCCGATATCGCCGATAGGTATGCCGACGGTGTGCTGATGATTACCCCCAACCAGGATATCGCCCTGCTGTTGTCACAGGGTGCCGATGCTGCCGCAATCCTGGAGGCCTTGCAGCAGTCGGCCGGGTGCGACTTTGCCGCAACCGCGCCAGCCATGAGGGTCTGTCCAGGCAGCCACGAATGCACCATGGGGCTGGCGCCGACCCGTGACCTGGCCATTAAACTTTTGGAACTCATCGGCGAGCAGGACCGGACCCGAAGCTGGGCCATCTCCGGTTGCCCCAATTCCTGCAGCCAGCCGCAGTTGGCCGATGTCGGTATTGCCTGCTCTGCGTTGCACAAGGATGATAACGGCGTGCGCACGCCGCGTTTCGCCATCTATCGGCGTACCGATGGCGGGCTCGGAGCGCTCTCGGAAAATGATCTCACTGTGGAGGAGCTGTTCAGCAGGGTAGGGGATATGGGCTGATGGAGGCCTGATGCGCGGAATTGTCTAATCCCCCTCATCCGCCCCTTTGAGGCACCTTCTACTTTAGGCCCCGTGGGTCCTCAGGGAGAAAGACAAAAATCAAACCCTCTCCATGAGGGAGAGGGTGGCCGAAGGCCGGGTGAGGGGGAAGGCTGGATAACTACGATTACGAAACCCCCAAAGGGATCTGAGTGGGCAACTGGCTGCTGATTCGGACCCGCGAACGTGGAGTGCCTTCCCGCTACATCTCCATGACAACCGGCAGAATCACCGGCCTGCGCTCGATGGTCTTCTTGAAGAAGCGCCGCAAGGCCTGACGCACGACTGTCTTGACCTCTTCCGAATCCCGGCGCATCTCGTCGTTCAGTTCGTCCAGAGCATCGACCACGATGCAGCGGGCGGTCTCCAGGTACTCCTGGCTCTCGTCCTCGAACACAAACCCGCGGGAAACGATGTCCGGCCCGTGGATCAGTTCGCCGTTTGACTGGTTGATGCCGATTATCACCACCACCATGCCGTCCTCGGAGAGATGCTTGCGGTCCTTGAGCACCACGTTGCCCACGTCGCCCACCCCTTTGCCGTCCACGAAAACCCTGCCCGATTCGACCTTTTCGATGATCGCCGCGGTATCGGCGTAAAAGGCCACCACGTCGCCGTTCACGGCCAGGATGCAGCGCTCCTCGGTGATACCGACCTTATGGGCAAGCTGGATGTGCTTCACCAGGTGCCGGTACTCGCCGTGAATCGGCATGAAGAAGCGCGGCCGGACGATGTTCATCATCAGCTTGAGCTCCTCCTGGCTGGCGTGACCCGAGACGTGCACCTCGGAGACCTTTTCGTGAAAGACCTCGGCGCCGCGGCGATAGAGGTGGTTGATCAGTTCCGAGATGGTCCGTTCGTTGCCGGGGATGAAGCGCGAGGAGAGGATGACCGTGTCGCCGCGTTCCAGCTTGATCTGCTTGTGGTCGTCCAGGGCGATGCGGGTCAAAGACGACATCGGCTCCCCCTGGCTGCCGGTTGTTACCATGCAGACCTGCTCTGGCGGCAGATAGGCCAGCTCCCGCAGGTCAAGCAGCATGTCGTCGGGGATGTTCAGGTAGCCTAATTGGCGGGCGATGCGCACGTTGGCGATCATGGAGCGCCCATTCAGGAGGATCTTGCGGCCGCAGGCGATGGCCACGTCGGCCACCTGCTGCACGCGATGGATGTTGCTGGAAAAGGCCGCCACGATGATGCGGCCCCGGCATTTGGGGAAGATGTCCGCAAAGGCCTCCCCCACGTACTTCTCGGAGATGGTGTATCCCTCCCGCTCCACGTTCGTGGAGTCGGAAAAGAGGGCCAGAACCCCCTGGTCGCCGTAAAAGGAGAGCCGGGCCAAGTCGGTCAGTTCCCCATCCACCGGGGTCTGGTCGATCTTGAAGTCACCTGTATGGATCACCACCCCCTCCGGGGTAGTGATGGCCAGGGCGCAGCCGTCCACGACAGAGTGGGCGACCCGCAGGAATTCCACCCGGAAGCAGCCCAATTCGACCGTATCGCGCGGCTTGACCGTGACCAGTTCCACCACGCCGTCCAGCTTGTACTCCTTGAGCTTCTCATTGACCAGGCCAAGCGTCAGGGCCGTGCCGTAGACCGGAACGTTCAGCTCCTGCAGTACGAAGGGGAGGGCGCCGATGTGATCCTCGTGGCCGTGGGTCAGGCAGATGGCGCGGACATAATCGCTGCGTTCGCGTAGCCAGGTGATATCGGGGATGACGTAGTCGATGCCGAGCATATCCGGCTCCGGGAACATCAGGCCGCAATCGGCGATGATGATGTCGTCGCCGTGCTGGTAGGCCATCATGTTCAGGCCGATCTCGCCCAGTCCCCCGAGGGGTATGACATGGAGTGCACTGTTTGATTCGGGGTCTGACATGTATTATCTCTCCCTTTGGAGCGGCACCAGGCCGGAGATCTTTCGGTCGCAACGCAAGATCCAATCCTGGCCGGGCTGTACAAGCCAGCGGTCGGCGTAGAAGGCGCTCCGCAGGGCACGATAGGTAATCAGCGCGCGATCCACGTCCCCTTGCCGCTCCGCTATCTCTCCCAGTTGCCAGAGCTTTTGTGCCGCTTTTTCAATGGTCGGATGGAAGGGTATGTACATATGGATGGCAGACTCGTAAGCCGCCAGCGCCCCTGTGAAATCACCCTTGGCGAAGGCTTCTTCGCCGAGCCGGAACTGGGACTGCATCCGCCACAATGTCGCGGCCAGGAACAATAGCAGGCTGAGCATGACGATGATTGTGGTGTTGACGACTGTTTTCTTGATTCGTTCATCCATTTTTCACCTGAAAAAAGAAGGGATTATGGTCAGCAGGATGCCGATCATCGTTGCGATCACGCCAGCCAGAACGGCCAGCGCAGCGGCGATGTCGTAAGGCTTTTTCAGGCGATGGGCCGCGGGCAGCCCCCAGGCAACCGATGCGAGCCCGGCAATGACAAGTACCAGGTACGGATAACCGATGTCCATTCAACACTCCAGGGCCGAAACGATGGCGGAGCGGGTCTGCTCCATCAGCCATGGCTCGGCTTCATTTTTTTTGATATCCGGCGGCAGTGCCAGCGGCGGGTGCAAGAGGATGCTGATTGCACCGCGCGACAGCCTGATCTGGCCCGCGGGGTTGACCCTGCCACTGCCGTTGATCGTGACCGGGACCACCGGCACCCCGGCCTTGCGCGCCAGGATGAAGCCGCCGCGCTTGAACGGCAGCAGTTCCAGGGACATGGAACGGGTTCCCTCGGGGAACATGACCACGCTCTTTCCTTCCCTTATGATAGAAGCGGCATTATCCATGCTCTTCAGCGCCTTGCGGCCGTCGCTCCGGTCCAGGGGGATGTAGCCGCCACGCCGCATGGAGGTGCCGAAGACCGGGATATGGAAGAGCTCTTTCTTGGCGATCAAGTAGATCTGGCGCGGCATGGCCGCCAAGAGGGCCAGGATGTCGAAGCTGCTCTGGTGGTTGCTCATGAAGATAACAGGTCCCGCCGGAAGGTGCTCGCTGCCCTTCACCGTCACCCTGACGCCCGCCAGGAGCAGGGCCAGCCGCGCCCACAGCCGGGCATGAACGGCATAGATCCTGCCGCTGGCGTCCAGCAGGGTGCCGATGAGCGCGCTGGCCGCAAACAGGAAGGTCAGGGGGATAAAAAGCGCCAGATACAGGTATGCCCGGATTCGGGAAGCGTCCACGGTTGTCTCTTTTATATAGGCCGCCAAGCAATCAGGCTGCCGGGCAGCATCAGGGTGCAATACGCCAGGCGTTCCAATGCTGCCCGGCACTCGTCAATGATGATATGGTTCGTTATTAAGGATGCTGAACCCCCGGTAGAGCTGCTCCAGCAAAAAGACCCGCACCATCTGGTGCGTAAAGGTCATCCTCGACAACGAAAGCAGCCTGCCCCGGCTGCGGAACTCTTCGGAAAAACCGTAGGCCCCCCCCACGGCAAAGACCAACTCACCGGTCCCGGCATCGCGCTGAGCACCGATGAATGCGGCCAGTTCCGGGGAATCCATCTGGCGGCCCCGTTCGTCCAAAAGGACCAGCGTTGCCCCGGCCGGGATCTGCTTCTCCAGCCGCTCGCACTCCCGCCGCCGCATCACTTCCGCCTCTGCGCCCTTTTCGTCGCGCACCTCGCACAGCTCCAGCGGGCAGTAACGCCGGATGCGGCCGGCATAGTCCGCCAGTGCCTCCCTGACCCAATCTTCCTTACTCTTCCCGACCCAGAGAACGCGGAGTTTCATGGTTGGCGCAGTCCCATCAGCCTGCTGAGCCTCCGGAAGCCTCCAGCCGCTTCCAGGGGAGTGCCGGGAACGGTACAAACGCCAATGCCGATATGGTCGTCAGAGTCCGAACCGGTCTCAAAAATCGTCTTCCCGGCGGGCTTTTCTGATCTCATCAGGCAGCTCCAGTTCCGGAGCCAGGTGCCAGAGTTCGTCCAGCTTGTAGTGATGCCGGAGCTGGTCGCTGAAGATATGCACGATCACGTCGCTGTAATCCATGACAATCCACTTTCCATCGCTCTCCCCCTCGATATCCTGCACCTTGCCGTACTTCTTGAGACCTGTGCGGATACCGTCGGCAATAGCCTGGTTCTGCTTGTCCGAGTTGCCGGAGATGATCACCAGATAGTCGGCGATGGAGGAAATCTTTGCGATGTTCAGTGCCCGGATGTCGAAAGCCTTCTTGTCATAGGCCAGCTCGGCGCATTTCAATGCCCGCTCCTGGGAGGAGAGCACCGGTTTCTCTTCTTCTGTTGTCTTCTTTACCGGCATGTGTTGTAGATCCCCTGTTCTGTGATGTAGGCCGCTACCTGCGGCGGTACCAGTTGGGCGATGGAGTGCCCTGAGGCCGCCAAAGCACGGATTTCGCTGGATGAGATGTCCAGCGGGCAACCGGAAAGAAACCGGACATTGGTGCCGGCGACATGGTCCAGCCTGCGGGCGCCGGAACTATAGCTGAATTCTGCCCGTATGGCAATAGGAAGGGCCTCGGCCGGATCAATGATGCGCTTGCCCGGCCGCTCCACCACGATCAGGTTGCAGGATGCGAAGATCTCCCGGAAACGATACCAGAGCCCGATCTCCAAAAAAGAATCGCTGCCGATGATGAAGTATAGCTCATCCTGCGGGAAGTGCTCATGGAAGGCCTGGATCGTGTCGATGGAATAGGATTTCCCGGTCCTGTTCCCCTCGATCTCCGACAGCTCGAAAAAGGGATCGTCTTTTATCGCCAGCATGACCATCCGGCTGCGCAACGCAAAGGGCACCTCCCCCGCAAGCTGCTTGTGGGGCGGATCGCCGGCCGGAATAAAGACCACCCGGTCGAGGGCGCAAGCCTGCCGCGCCTCCTCCGCTATACGAAGATGGGCCAGGTGCACCGGGTTGAAGGTGCCCCCCATCAGTCCGATTCGCATGTCACACTCACCGTTACATTATCTCACACATCAGATTAAAGAAAACACCAAGAAGCCGAGGAGTAAGCGATGCAGGCATGGTTCCTGTCGAGAAGCTTTCGACGAGCCAACGCAGATAGCGCTCAAATATGACGTCGCGCCTACATGATCACAGGCTTGAGCAGCGTCCCCCTGATCGGCACCCTATATACCCCGGGCGAGGCCGCGAACTTGGCCAAAAGCAGGAACACCAGCCTCTGCTTGTCCATAAACTCCGGCTTGGGCATGATCTCAAGCGTCAGGTTCAGAGGTGCCGTGGCCGCATTCGCACCACCGGGGAGATCCCCTGACAAGCGCATATAGATGCCGTCACCCTGCAGCGTGAAGCTCCCCAGTCTGGGCCGGCCGTCCGTGACCCGCACCATACCCTGGCAGTGCATGTTGGCGGCATCCGGCAGCGGGAACTCCCCCAGCTTGACGCCGGAGAATGCCAACTGCTTCACCTCCAGCTTCATGTCGCCCGCAAGGTTGCCGCCCTTGCGGGAAAGCTTTCCTTCGCTCCACAGGCTCCCCCCGGCCGTGGCCCCGAGCACGGTCTTGAAAAAAGGCATGTCGGACAGCTGCAAGCCGTCTGCAGCAAGCTCCAGGGCATCCGTGCCGTTTATGCCGTACTTAAGCTCAAGGCGTCCCGCGCCCAGGGTCGATGTCAGCCCGATCACGCCCTGCCCCGTCAGAAGCGGCAGGAGTTGGAGCCGGACCGCCAGCCGGTCGAAACGCAGGAGCGGCCCCTGGTCGGATGAAAGTACCGGCTGGTGCCACGCCAGGCCGGGGAGCAGGGTCTTGTGCGCCTCGGGTGACAGGGAAAGTCCCTGGTCGGCCAGCATGCGGCTTATAAACTCGTTCACCTGCCGTGCGGGCAGGAACAGATAGGTGCAGGCCAGGAAGAGACAGACGCCGGCAAAAAGCAGGCAGCCCCCCCGCAACAGCCGTTGCCGCGGCGTCATCTATTCTTTCCGGGGGTGGGTTTCAGCAGGGCGATGGTCAGCGCCAGGTCAAGGCGCGAAGGGTCATCGAAGCGCACCCGCAGGCTGGCCTTCTTCAACAACACCGGGCGGCTGCCCTTCTCCAGGCGATAGATCAGGTTGATGGCCTCATTGGCCGTCAAGCCATCGATCCTCACATCGGCGGCATCCTCTACCATGCCGCCACGCTCTTCTCCCTTGATGGGGGAGATCTTGACCCCCTTCCCCTTGATGCCGATCTCGTCGATGATCTTGGCCGGGGAATCATCGGTGCGAACCGATGCCAGGCGGCCTGCCAGCGTGTCGGCAGACTGCTTGGCCGTACCATAAAGCGCCTTGAGCGGCAGCAGTTCTTTAAGCGTCGCCTCGCGCGCCTTTCGTTTCTGCTCCAGCGCCGAAGTCCGGCCGGCCAGCGCCGACCATCCCACGAATACCGCCAGGAGGGCAATCAGCACGTACCCGGCCGTCAAACGGGTGCGGCTGTCAAGGTCGCGCCAGAATTCCTGCAGTTCTGCCAGCAGGTTCATTTCTTGACCTCCTTGAGCGTACCCGCCAGGGTGAAGGTCACCGAACCGTCGGGGCGGCTCTTGACCTCGCCGAGCTCTACGGTGCCCATCAGCGGAGCCAATGCGGACTTGAACTCGTTGACCGATTGGGCTGAGCCGGCGTCCCCCTTCACCCGCAGGCTGGTCCCCTCCAGTTCGGCCTCATAGAGGCCGTTGATGGTGTTCCCCTTGGCTTCGGCCAGTTTTTTGAGTACCTCCAGAAAGGAGTTGCCCCCCTCGGCACCGCCCAGCTTCCTGATCTCTCCCTTGATCTCGGCCACCTCATCCACCGCCTTGATCCGGCCGGGGAATACCTCGCGGTACAGGGAGGCGATGGATTTGTCCAGCGAAGCCAGGTCGGTCTTCATCGCCCGGTACTGGAGCCCCTTGTAGGTAAAAAGCAGTATGACGGCAACCGCCGCCAGAGCTGCGGTCACGATCATCTTCCTGAACAACGCGGCATCGCCGGCCGTCCAGGCCAGGTCAGAGCGGCGAAAATCGGGCAGAGCACCGGCCTGACAGGCTCGGGCCACGGCCAAAAGCCCGGCCAGTTGCTGGAAAGCCTCGTCCGTCTTGAACAACGGCGCCAGGGCATCCGGCATCTTAAGCGATTCCTTTGGCAGCGAAAGGGGGAAGTCTTCTGCTAAAAGGGCCGATTGTCCACCAAAAAGGACCAGCCGCGGGGGCAGCGTGACTCCGGACAATTCCAGGGCCGCCAGGGTCGCGGCAATCAGTTTTTGCGGCTCGTCGGCGTTAAACGCCCGGGTAAAGGTGACGCGGTCGCCGCTGATGACAGCAAGGGCGGCACCGTCGCAGACCGCTGCGTCGGCGGGCAATCCAGGAAGAAAGCTCCAGGCGAACGGCGAGGAAGTGACCACCTGCGGTTCGCAACCTGCCTCCCTGAAGGTTTCGATGGCCCGGCTCAGATCGGCCTTGCGCGCCCACAAGGCCAGGTAGCGCTTGTTTCCGATAGGAAGCACGTCGAAGACGGCCTCTTCCACCGGCAGAGCGATCTCTCCCTGCATCTGCCCCGGCAGCACCTCGCGCACCTTGCGCAGGTTGTCGAGCGGCAGTTCCACCGTCCGCTGGGCGAACAGCGCCGCAGAGAGGCAGAGCACGATGCGCGGCGACCCTTTTATGCCGGCTGCGATCCGACCGGCAACGGCTGATAGCGGCTGTTCCTCGTTCAAGGCGAATTCGGCCGCCCCCGAAAAGGAGAGCGAAGAGCCGGCGACCCCGAAACGGGCGGCCAGCACACGCTGTGATTCGACCTGTATGACCAGATAATCCATATCGTTCCTATCAGGCTGCTGAAAAAACCAGGTTGTTCAAAAACAGTCAGGTCGTTGCACCCGCAGAATGCCCAGAGGAGGCGCAGCAGGTCTACTCCGCCGAAGCAGCTTTGGCTGCGAAGGCCGGGCGCTACGCCGCACGACAGGGCGGTCGAGGACGAAGGCCAAACTGGCTGTTTTTCAACAACCTCCTATTACACAATTATCCCCAGAGCAGAAAGCCCGGCTCATACACGTTTCCCAAAACCTTGTGCCGCGGCATGACCCGCAGCATGAAGCCGTGTCTGCCGCAAAAACGGCACTCTAACTCGCCGCTGAACAGATAGAGGCCGCCACCGACGGGCTCCGCGTTCTTCAGGAAGACCGTTTCACCCCCCTGGATGTTTCCGGTCGAATCCAGCACTCCGAAATAACCTTCCACCGCCACGTCCTCTACAGGGATATCGCCCAGAAAAACCTTGGCGGATAGCGGCACGAGACTGCCCACTGCTATGGCGTCCGAAACCTGGGCCGAAGCATCCTCGATGCGGACCTGCGGCCAGGCCTTGAAAGTGCGTTCCTTCCAGTGGGCCAGGTCCAGGGCCAGGGCCATGTCACGATCCACCAGCTGCTTCCACTGACCATAGCATGGGATGTAGGAGCGGCTGGTGTATTCCTGCACCATGCGGTCGGTGGAGAAAACGGGGCAGAGGCTCTGCATGGATGCCTTCATGGTGGCGATCCAGGGGCGGGGAATGCCGTCGCTCCCGCGGTCGTAGAAATGAGGCACGATCTCCTTTTCCAGCAGGTCGTAAGTGGCTCGGCTCTCGACCTGGTTCTGGTACTCGGTATCCGAGTATACCTCCCCCTTGCCGATGGCCCAGCCGTTATTGCCCTGGTAGCCTTCGCACCACCAGCCGTCCAGGATACTCATGTTGAGGCCGCCATTGAAAGCGACCTTCATGCCGCTGGTGCCGCTGGCCTCCATGGGCCGGCGCGGTGTGTTGAGCCATACGTCCGCGCCCTGCACCAGATGGCGGGCCACCTCCATGTCGTAGTCCTCGATGAAGACTATACGGTGGCGGAAATGCTCCAGGTCGGAGATCTGATGGATCTGGCGGATCAGCTCCTTCCCCTCCTGGTCTTGGGGATGGGCCTTACCGGCGAAGATGATCTGCACCGGCATCTCAGGGTTGTTGAGGATTCTGGCCAAACGGTCCAGATCCCGCATCAGCAGCGTGCCGCGCTTGTAGGTGGCAAAGCGGCGGGCAAAACCGATGGTCAGCACCTCCGGGTCCAGTACCTCCTCGGCTGTGGCGATCTCCTTGATCGTTGCCCCCACCTTGACCATCTGCTCCTTGAGACGCTTGCGGGCGAAATCCACCAGCCTTTCGCGGCAGCTCTGACGGGTGCGCCACAGTTCGGCATCCGGAATCTTGGAGACGCGACGCCAGACGTTGTGGTCGGTCGGGTCATCGAGCCAGCGGGTGCCCAGGTAGCGCACCAGCAGGCTGGCCATGTGATTGGACATCCAGGTGCGGGTATGGACACCGTTGGTGATGGAGGAAAGCGGCAGTTGTTCCTCGGGCAGTTCCGGCCAGGTGTTCTTCCACATTCTTCGCGAGACCTCGCCGTGCAGCTCGCTCACCCCGTTGGCATGGCCTGCCAGTTTCAGGGCCAACACCGCCATGCAGAAGGCCTCCTGGGTGTTCTTCGGGTTCTGCCGGCCAAGGCCTATGAATTCGTCGCGGCTCAGGCCCAGCAAACGGTAGTATCTGCCGAAGTAGCGCTCCAGCAGCTCGGCGGGGAAATGGTCGATGCCGGCCTCCACCGGGGTATGGGTGGTGAAGACATTGCCTGCGCTGACGACCTCCCTGGCCTCGTTGAAGCTGACGCCGCGCTTCTCCATCAAAAGCCGGATCCGTTCCAGGGCCAGGAAGGCGGCATGCCCCTCGTTCATGTGGCATACGTTGGGGATGATCCCCAGGGCGCGCAAGGCGCGTACGCCGCCGATCCCAAGCAGGATCTCCTGCAGCATGCGCATCTCCTGATCGCCGCCGTAAAGCTGGGCCGTTATCAGGCGATCTTCGGGGCTGTTTTCCTCCAGGTTGGTATCCAGGAGGTAGAGAGGCACGCGGCCGACCTGCACACGCCAGATGTGCACCAGGAACCTGCGCGGGCCGAACTCAAGCTCCACGCTGAGCGGAGCCCCCCTTTCATCCCGCTCCAGGGTCAGCGGCAGGTTGTAGAAGTCATTCTCCGGATAGTACTCCTGCTGCCACCCCTCATTGTTGAGATACTGGCGAAAGTAGCCCTGACGGAAGAGCAGGCCCACCCCGACCAAGGGCAACCCCAGGTCGGAGGCGGATTTCAGATGGTCTCCGGCAAGGATGCCCAGACCGCCGGAATAAATCGGCAGCGATTCGTGCAGGCCGAACTCCATGGAAAAATAGGCCACCTTCATCCGGGAACTGCCGTTGCTGGTCTTCTGGAACCAGGTCTTCTCCGCCAGGTAGTCGGAAAGCTTCTCGTCCACCATCCTGAGATGGGCCATGAAACCTTCATCGTTCTTAAGGCTTTCCAGGGTGGTCTGCTGGAGGATCCCCAGCATCTCGACCGGGTTGTGGCGTGTTGCTTTCCATATTTCAGTGTCCAGGCGGCGGAAAAGGTTGATGGCATCCGGTTCCCAGCACCACCAGAGGTTGTAGGCCACCCGCTGGAGCGCAGCCAACTCGCCGGTCAGCGACGGAACGACCGTGAATTTATGCAGCATCTTGGTAAAGTCCATATAGGCACCTCTACTTGATCAATTGGTTCATCTCGAATATGGGCAACAGCACCGCCATGACGACGACCCCGACAGCCACCCCCATGGCAAGGACCAAAAGCGGTTCCATCAGGCCCATCAGGCGGGTCAGGCGTGCGCTGAACTCCCGTTCGTAGGCGATGCCGGCCTTGAGCAGCATCACCTCCAGGGTGCCCCCCTTTTCACCCACGCCGGCAAGATGCACCAGCATGGGAGGGAACAGGCGGCTCTTCTTCAGACTGCCCGACAGGCTCCCCCCTTGTGCCACCTCTTCCATCACTTCGTGGAGAAAGGTGCGGTAGACCCGGTTGACCAGCACCTCCGAGGTAATCTCCAAGGCGCGGATGATGGGCACCCCGCTTGTAAGCAAGAGCCCAAGCACCCGGGCAAAGCGGGACAGAAGCAGGTGTTGCAGCATGCCGCCCGCCACAGGCAGCCTGAGCAACAGGCGGTCGCGCTTCGTTCGCAGGTCTTCGCGCCGCATGGCGGTGCGGTAAAGCGGCACGGACCCGATAGCCAGCCCGGCAGGAATCCACCACCACCCGCGCAGGAAATGCGAGAGCTTGATCAGCATCACCGTGATCAGCGGCAGGGCGGCTTTGCTCTCCTCGAAGATCACCACGATCTTGGGGATGACCATGGTCAGCAGAAAGAGCATCACGCCGCTTCCCACCAACACCATCAGGATCGGATAGGCCAGGGCGGAGACGACCCGGCTCTTCACCTGTTCCTGCTCTTCCAGAAAGTCTGCCAGCCGCTCCAGCACAGCATCCAGCGCGCCGCTGGCCTCACCGGCCGCCACCATGCTGACATAGCTCTCGCTGAAGATCCTCGGTTCGGACGCCATGGCACGCGACAGGGCCGCCCCCTCGGCGATACGATCGCGCACCCTCGCCAGAACCTGCTTTAGCTGCCCGCTCTCCTCCTGCTCGTACAACGAACCCATTGCCTCGAACAGCGGCACCGAGGAGGCTGCCAGGGTGGCCAGACGGCGGGTGAAAAGGGACAGGTCGGCGGTGGTGATCCCCGACCCGAAGGAAAAGGATCTGGCCGCGCCTGCTGAGGCGGTTTCCTCGCTCACCTCGCGAGGCAACAGCCCTTTGCCCTTAAGCTGGGTCATGGCCTGGCGTTCGGAGTCCGCCTCGACGGAACCGGATACCGTGCCCCCGGTGGCGGTGTATGCCTTATACCGGAACGTCGGCATAGTCTTCCTGTGTTACGCGCAGCACCTCTTCGATACTGGTGACGCCTGCCGCGGCCCTGGCCAGGCCGTCGTCCCGCAGGGTCTTCATCCCGCGCGCAACGGCATACTCCTTGATCTCTCCGGCATGGGCGCGCTTGATGATCATGGAGCAGATCTCCTGGTCCACCGGCATGATCTCGTAGATGGCTGTACGCCCCATGGTACCCAACCCGAAGCACCGGTCGCAACCCCGCCCCCGATAAAGCCGTTGCGGCAGGTTGATGCCGTCATGCCGATCCACCGGCCGGTACTCCTCGCGGCAATGGGGGCAGATCACCCGCACCAGCCGTTGGGCCATCACCGCGGCCAGGGACGAAGCAATCATGAAAGGCTCGATGCCCATGTCCACCAGGCGCGTCACGGCTGTTGCCGCATCGTTGGTGTGCAGAGTGGAGAGCACAAGGTGGCCGGTAAGACTGGCCTGGATAGCGATTTCGGCAGTTTCGGCATCGCGGATCTCCCCCACCATGATGATGTCAGGGTCTTGGCGGAGAATGGAGCGCAGGCCGGCGGCAAAGGTAAGATCGATTCTTGAGTTGACCTGGATCTGACCGATGCCCTTGATCTGGTATTCGATCGGGTCCTCAATGGTGATGATGTTCTTCTCGCTCGAATTGAGGCGGTTTAAGGCCGCATAGAGAGTGGTTGACTTGCCGCTGCCGGTGGGGCCGGTCACCAGGATTATGCCGTTGGTGCGTGCAAGCATCCGCTCCATAATAAGCACCCCCGCGCTCCCCAGGCCGATATCCTCCAGGGAGAGCACCCCCTTCTTCTTGTCCAGAAGGCGCAGCACGGCCCGTTCGCCGTAGAAGGTGGGGATGGTGGAGACGCGGATGTCCACATCGCGGCCGGCGACGATTACGCGAATGCGGCCGTCCTGGGGCAGACGCTTCTCCGCGATGTTGAGTCCGGCCATGATCTTGACGCGGGAAACCAGGGCATCCTGGATGATCTTTGGTGGCGTCAGCTTTTCGTAGAGAATGCCGTCGATGCGGAAGCGCACAATCAGGTCGCGCTCGTAGGGTTCGATGTGAATATCGCTGACCCGTTCCTTGACCGCTTCGGAAAGTATGGAGTTCAAAAGCCGGATGACCGGGGCCTCGTCGGCCAGGTCGAGCAGATCCTGGGGGTCGTTGAACTGGGTGGCCACCGTGGAGAGGTCCTCCCCCTCCAGTTCCTGGAGCACTTCGCGGGCGCTGCCGGAGAGACTGCCGTAGATATGGTTGATGGCGTCGCCCAGGACGCCGGCCGGCACAAGAACGGCCGTAACCTCCTTGCCAAACAAAAGCCGCAGCTCGTCCATCGGCAGCAAGGCTGCGGGGCTGGAAACGGCGATCCTGATCCTGCCGTCCAGTTCCCCCAGGGGAAGGATCGTGTGGGCACGGGCAAAGGTCAGAGGCACCCTGGCGAGAAGGGCCGGATCAACCTCGTCCCCACCTATCTCGAATTGGCAGGCGATCCCCAGCCGCCGGGCGGTGGATTCCAGTTCTTCCGGGAGCTGGGCCGGGCTCATTTAGCTTCTATCTCCTTCTGCACATCCACCGGATCGACCTTTTTTGCGGCATCGCCGAATTTTATCCGCTGGCTATCGGAGATCACGGCCAGATCGGCATTATCCTTCACAATGCGCGGCGTCAGCAGAATCATCAGGTTGGTCTTGGTCTTGGACTTGGACTTGGTCTTGAACAACCACCCCAGGCCAGGGATATCGCCCAGGAAGGGGATCTTGGTGATCACATCCTCATCCGAGTCCTGGATCAGGCCGCCGATCACGACCGTCTCGCCATTTTTGACAACGATATTCGTCTTGGCCGAGCGCTTGGTGGTTATGCGGTCCGTGGCGCCGTTGCCCACTGTAATCGTCGCACCGATGGCCGAGATCTCCTGGGAGAGGTCGAGGCGGATATAGTCCCCTTCGCTGATCTGGGGCTTGATTTTAAGGGTTATGCCCACGTCCTTGCGCTCGATGGAGGTCGTGGAGAGGCCTGAGGAGATGGTGGACGACCCCTGGAAGGGGACGTTCTCCCCAACGATGATCTCTGCTTCCTTGTTGTCCGAGGTCAGGATGTTGGGCGTGGACAGAACGTTCAGAAGGTCGTTCGAGTCCAGCGCCTGAAGCACGGCGCCGATATTGCCCGGAACGCCGGCCACCGGAAAATTGATGGTGGATGACGCGGTGGAGCTGGAGGAACTGGTTGAGGAGGCAAGGCCGCTCGTCGCGAGGGTGCTGACTACCCCGAAGGGATCGTAGAAGGCCCCGATGCCGAAATAGCGACTGATCTGGGCAACACCCAGCGCACCGAGCTGCACGCCGGTGTTCCGCGACTTGTTGAGCGTCACCTCGGCTATCAGCACCTGTACGAAGACCTGCTTGCTGCGGCGGTCCAGTTTCTTGATCACCTGGACGAGGTTAGCGTAATCATTGGGAGAAGCCATGATCACCAGGGAATTGGTGGCCTTGTCCGGGGTGATGGTGATCTTGCCGCTTTCAAAGGGGGAGGACTGGGCCGCTGCCGCTGCGCCGGGCTGGCCGGCTGTTGCAGTCGCAGCGGTCATCCCCTTGATCACGCCGTCCAAAACCTTGGACATGTCGGTAGCGTCGGAGTTTTCCAGGTAGTAGACGTTGACCTTGCTGCTGGCCTCTGGCGGCTGCACGTCCAGCTTGGCCACCAGCTCGCGCACCTCCTGCTTGACGCTGTCGCTGCCGAATACCAAAAGGGCGTTCAGCCGCTGGTCGGCCAGGACGGTTGTCGAGTTAACGGGTGGGGCCGCGGTCCCCGCCGGTGCGGCAGACTTGGATTCATTGCCGGTGAGCCATTGTTGGATAGTTTTGGCGGCGTTGTCGGCGGAGGCGTATTGCAGGTAGATGATCTCGACCCCTTCGCGGGTCTTTTCGGTATCGATCAGGTGCAGAATCCCCTGAAGCTTGCGGATGTTGAGCGACGAATCAACTACCAGGAGCAGGTTTCCCGGACCAAAGGCCGAGATGTGGCCATCCTTGGAAACCATGGGCTGCAGGAATGAAACAGCCTCCTGGGCCGAGATATGTTCAAGCTTGTTGACCTGAGCCACGTAATTTTCGTTGACCGGCGGTATCTCGCCGGATTTCAGCAGGGTAAGTCCGGATTGCTTTGCCGAAGAGATGGGAATGATCTTGGCAACCTTGCCGCTTTGCACCACCGTGAAACCTTTCAATTCCAGTACCGAGACAAAGACATTGTATGCCTCCTGGATGGAAAGCTTGGAGGGGGAGTAAACCGAGATCTTACCCTTGACCCGGTCGTCCAGAACAAAGTCCCTACCGGTCAGGTCGCTGATGAACTTCACCATGGTGGAGATGTCCACTTCGTTGAAATTCAACACCACCCCCCTGGCAGCGGCAAACACCGGCGAGGCGAAAAAGAGCCCTGCCAGCAGCAGGGTGCAGAATGTGCGTATCAGGTGCTGTTTCAAGCGGTCCTCCATGTTGTTACGTACCAGCTTGCATTGTTGCAAATTGACAAAAAACGCCATTTCCCCTCCGGCTCGAGCACTCGTGGAAACCAGCCGGCAGGAATCGGAAGCGTGGCGTTCGTTTCATCGTATATCATAATTGAACGTCGCAGGCTGCCCATCCCTGACCAGGTCGAGCTTGAGTCTGCTCTGCCCCTTGAGGGCTATTAACGACTGCAAGGCCTTGTCGGGCGAATCCACCGGAAAATCGTTCAGGCGCAGCAGGATGTCGCCGTTTTTCATCCCCACCATGGCAAAAACACCGCCGTTTTTTATCTCGGAGACCCGAAAGCCTTCCACCTTGCCGTCCTTCATGCTGGGGAGCAGGCGGGCATCGCTCATGGCCTGGGCTGGATTGTCCAGGGCGGCATTCAGCGCCCGTTGATCGATTACGAAATTTCCACCCCCCATATTGGCGACCTGCACGCCTGCCTGGGGGCTTGCCGACTGAGCCTGGGGCGCCGAGAGGGGCGTCACGAGTTCGACCTTCTTGCCTCCCACCACGATAAAGGCCCTCTCCCTGGTCACTTCGACCAATCGTCCGGCGTCATAGACCATGTCCCCCAGGCGGAAGACCCGCTCCTCCTGTTTCGCACTGTTTCGCACCAGGGCGAAGGTCTCGCGGAACGAGCCCACGGCCGTGCCGAGCAGCATCAGTTCGGCCGGGGCGGTAACCGGAACGGCTCCCTGGGCAGTCGGGGCGTTTACGAGCGGGGTAAGAGACCCCTGGGTCCCTTTGCCGAACAGGCCGTTGGCCAGGATTGGGGCATAAAACGCCAGATCCTCGACGCGGGCGGCGAGAAGTGGGGGGGGGGGGGGGGGGCGGGCCCCCCCC
>Ga0316217_10000662_pt1 | contig 47802 bp, 46 predicted proteins | sample 1anoAmetaG_FD_203633 | JGI IMG/M metagenome (GOLD analysis project Ga0316217, IMG submission 203633) | Freshwater microbial communities from Trout Bog Lake, Wisconsin, USA - 1anoA | ecosystem: Environmental > Aquatic > Freshwater > Lake > Hypolimnion/Profundal zone | place: USA: Wisconsin...
GAAGACCCGGAAGCCGCCATGAAACTGATCGAACGCATTTCCGCCCTCGAAGTCCTGGACAGTCGAGGCAATCCGACGGTGATGGCCCGGGTGACGCTGAATGATGGAACCATCGGCCAGGCGATGGTTCCATCCGGCGCTTCCACGGGGAGCCGCGAGGCCCTCGAACTGCGGGACGGGGACAAGAAGCGTTACGGCGGCAAGGGCGTCCTGGGCGCCGTCCACGCCATCAACACCGAGATCAGCGACGCCCTGCAGGGCATGGACCCCTTCCAGCAATCCGAACTGGACGAACTCCTCCTCGACCTGGACGGCACGGAAAACAAGTCCAACCTGGGCGCCAACGCCATCCTCGGCGTGTCCATGGCCGTGGCCTGCGCCGCCGCCAACGCCTGCGGCCAGCCCCTCTACCGCTACCTGGGAGGCGCCTCGGCACGCACACTCCCCGTGCCGATGATGAACATCCTCAACGGCGGGGCCCACGCGGACAACAACGTCGACATCCAGGAATTCATGATCCTGCCCGTGGGAGCCCCCTCCTTCAGCGAATGCGTGAGGTGGTGCGCCGAGGTCTATCATGCCCTGAAGGGCGTGCTCCAGGCCCGCAAGCTCGCCACGGGCGTCGGCGACGAAGGGGGCTTCGCCCCCAACCTGGGAAGCAACGAGGAAGCCCTGGTCCTCATTTCCGAAGCCATCAAGAAGGCCGGGTACAAGCCGGGCAAGGACATCTTCCTGGGCCTGGACTGCGCTGCCAGCGAGTTCTACAAGGACAAGGCCTACGTCATGGACGGAGGGAGCAAGACCGGGCCGCAGCTGGTGGACTACTACGCGGGCCTGGCCGAGAGGCATCCCATCCTCACCATCGAGGACGGCTTCGACGAGAGCGACTGGAAGAACTGGAAGCTGCTCACCACCAGGCTCGCCAGGAAGATCCAGCTGGTGGGCGACGACCTGTTCGTCACCAACCCGGCCATCCTCGCCCGGGGCATCAAGGAGGGCGTCTCCAACGCCATCCTCATCAAGCTCAACCAGATCGGCACCGTCACCGAGACGCTCAAGGCCGTGGACATGGCCCACAAGGCAGGCTTCAAGACCGTCATCAGCCACCGCAGCGGCGAGACCGAGGACACGTTCATCGCGGACCTGGTCGTCGCCACCGGTTCCGGCGAACTCAAGACCGGCGCGCCCTGCCGTTCCGACCGGGTGGCCAAGTACAACCGCCTTCTCCAGATCGAGTGGGAACTGGGCGCCGCGGCCCGCTACGCCGGTGCCGACGTCTTCGCTTCCTGGCTCGACCGATAGAAGGCTCCGTGAACACGTCGTTCCTCCTGAAGTCCAGCACCCTGTGGGGCGTGCTGGCCTTTTCGGGGCTGGCCTCGACCGCCATCCTGCTGTTCTCCCCGGACGGGGTGTCCAGCCTGCACAAGCGCCGGGCCGAACTCCTCGAGCAGCAGCGCCAGCTGGTGCGCATGCGCCGGGCCAACCTGGAACTGGGCGAGGAGGTCAAGCGCCTGGCCGCCAAGGACCCGGAGCTCTACGAGGCCCTGGCCCGGCAGCAGGGCCTGGCCCGCCCGGGGGAAACCATCTACACCTTCCGTGAGCGCGGCGAAAAGCACTGATGTTCGACCTCGCCTCCGCCTCGGGCAACACCTTCGCCTTTGCCTGGGGGACCCTGCCCGCCGGCGCCGATGGCCCCGGCTGGGCCCGGGGCCTGTGCCCGCGCCTTGGCCTGGACGGTCTCTTCCTTCTGGACCGGCCGGTTGCAGGGCTGCCCTGGACCATGGAGCACTGGGACGCCGACGGGGCCTCCACCTTCTGCTCCAACGGCACCCGGGCGGCCCTGGCCCTGCCCGGCGCGCCGCCCCCGGGTGCGGCGCCCATCCAGGTGCGCTCCAACCGTGAGCTTCTGGCCCTGCGCAGGGACGGGGACGAGGTCGCCCTGCGGATGCCTTCGGGCCCCGGCACGGGGTTCCGCCCCGTCCCGCCCGCCCTCGCCCAGGATCTGGCCCGGGACGTGGCTCGGCCCCATGCCTTCGCCTGGATCGGCAATCCCCAGCTCGTCATCGAGCACCCGGACCTGGACGGCCTGGACCTGGCGGCCGCGGCCCCGCCCCTGCGCCGGCACCCTTCCCTGCCTGAAGGCACCAACGTCAACTTCATCCAGGTGGTCGCCCCGGGCATCGCCCGCATCCGCAGCTGGGAGCGGGGGGTCGAGGGCGAGACCCGTTGCTGCGGCACCGGCTGCGCCGTGGCCGGGGCCTGGCTGGCCCGCCGGACGGGCCTGACGGCCTGGCGCCTGCTGCCCCAGGGCGAACCCGTGCGCATCGCCGTCCAGGGCGAAGGGGAGGGCTGGCGCGAACTCTGGCTTTCGGGCCCCGTGCAGTGCAGGGGCCAGGTCGCGGCGGACCGTTCGTTGCTATCCTGAAGCTCAAGGGAGGAGGCCAAGATGGGGGACAGCGCGTCCTGGGCGGCGGACCTCCAGACCTGGACGGCCGAGGCCCTCGGCAAGGAGCGGGCCGGCAACCTGGGCGGCGCGCTGCTCGTCTACCGGCGCATCCTCAGCCGCGACCCCGGGGAGCCCGGGGCCTGGTGCAAGCTCGGCGTCCTCCTGCATACCCTGGGCCGCGAGGACGAGGCCCTGGAGGCCTGCGCCAGGGCCCTGGAGCTGGCCCCGGGGGATCCGGTGGCCGTCACCAGCCTGGGCAACGTTCTGGACAGCCTGGGCGACCTGGAGGGGGCCATGGCCCGGTTCCGCCAGGCCCTCGCCCTGGACCCCCGGAACCTGGCGGCCACCGCCAACCTCGCGGGCGTCCTGGGACGCCTGGGCCGGCTGGAGGAGGCCCTGGAAGGCGACCGGGCAGCCCTCGCCCTGGCCCCCGGACACCCCAGCCTGACCCTGAACCTGGGCCACACCCTCCTGCGCCTGGGCCGCCTCCCCGAGGCCGAGGCCGCCTTCCAGGGCGTCCTGGCCGGGGCGCCCTCCCCGGAGACCACCGCCATGGCCCGCTGGAACCTCGCGTACCTGAGGCTGCTCCAGGGGCGCTTCGGGGCGGCCTGGCCGGACTTCGGCGCCCGCCTGGAGGTTCCCGGAGGCCGGGACAACCTCCGGGGCTTCCCCCAGCCCGCCTGGGACGGCGCCCCCTTCCCCGGCCGGACCCTCCTGGTCTGGGTGGAGCAGGGCCTGGGCGACACCCTCCAGTTCGCCCGCTACCTGCCCGCCGTCAAGGCACTCGGCGGCACGCGCGGCACGGTCCTCTTCCAGACCTACGCCATCCTTCTGGGCCTCCTGCTGGACACCCCCGGCGCCGACCGGGTGCTGTCCGAGCACGATGACCTCCCCGCTTTCGACCTCCAGGTGCCGCTGCTGGAACTCCCCGCCCTCTTCGGCGGGGGCCCGGAAGCCTTCCCCGCGCCCAGCGCCCTGCGCCCGCCCCCGGGCCATGAGCCGCCCCCGGCCCTGGCGACCCTCCTGGCCTCCTCGTCCGCCGGAGGACCCGTCCGCAAGGCCGGTCTGGTGTGGGCCGGCAGCGCCCACCACCAGGACGATGTGCGGCGCTCCCTCGACCCGGCGCTGCTGGCCCCTCTGGGCCGGGTGCCCGGCGTGCGCTGGTTCAGCCTCCAGGTGGGCGCCAAGGAGCCCCCACCCCTGCCCGGCCTGGTGGACCTGGGCGCCCACTTCCGCGATTTCTCCGACACCGCCTGGGCCCTGGCCCACCTGGACCTGGTGGTCACCGTGGACACCGCCGTGGCCCATCTGGCCGGCTCCATGGGTCTGCCGGTCCACCTGCTCCTGCCCTTCTTCCCCGACTGGCGGTGGCAGCTGGAGGGGCGTACCACGCCCTGGTACCCCACGGTCATCCTTCATCGCCAACCCGCGCCGGGAACCTGGGCGCCGGTGCTCGCCCAGCTGGCCGGGGAGCTCACGTGACCCGGCCATCGATTCTCGCCTGCAAGGTGGCCCTGAGCCGCGACCCCGGCCAGGTCGACATCATGGAACAGCTGGCCGCCCAGCTCCTGGATGCCGGACGAGCAACCGAGGCCGAACCCTGGCTCCGCAAGCTGGTGGCCCTGCAGGCCGGCCGCCATGAACTGCGGACGGCCCTGGGCAACGCCCTCAAGGCGGGCGGGCGCTTCCTGGAGGCTGAGCAGGCCTACCGCCAGGCCCTGGCCCTGGCCCCGGAGGACCTGCCGGCCCGCTACAACCTCGCCATCCTCGACCTCCTGCAGGGCCGGCTCCGGGAGGGCTGGGAGGGGCGGGAACTGAGGTGGCAGGCCGCGGGCGTGCCGCGACGGGCCTTTGCGGAACCCCTGTGGGACGGAAGTCCCCTGGACGGGCGCACCCTTCTCCTCCACGGCGCCCAGGAGGGCTTCGGGGACGCCATCATGGCCCTGCGCTTCGCCTACGAGGCCAGGGCCCGGGGCGCCCGGGTCCTGGTGGAATGCCACCCCGGCCTGCTGGAGCTCTTCGCCACCTGCCCCGCCGTGGACGCGCTGGTGGCATGGCCCGACCCCCTGCCCCCCTGCCACTGCCAGGCCCCGCTCATGTCCCTCCCCCGGATCCTCGGCACCGAGCTGGCCACGATCCCCTGGCCCGGGCCCTACCTGGGCGCGCCCGCGGGCGGCGCCTCCATCACCCTTCCCGGCGCCCGCAAGGTGGGCCTCGTCCATGCGGGCAACCCCGTCCACCCCGACGATGCCAGCCGGTCCATCCCTCCCGAACTCCTGGAGCCCCTGGCGAGCCTGCGCCCCCGCTGCACCTTCTTCAGCCTCCAGAAGCACCGGGAAGCAGGCCTACCCCCTCTGCCGGACAGTCTGGGCGCCACGGACCTGGGGGGAGCGCTCCCGGACTTCGCGGCCACGGCCCGGCTCCTGGCCTCGCTGGACGTCCTGGTCACGGTGGACACGGCGGTGGCGCATCTGGCCGGGGCCATGGGCCGGGACGTCCGCCTCCTGCTGCCCTTCGAACCGGATTGGCGGTGGCTGCTGGACCGGGCGGACAGCCCCTGGTACCCCTCCCTCCGCCTCTTCCGTCAACCCGAACCCGGCGACTGGGCCACCCCCGTGGCGGAACTGGAGGCCTCGCTCCATGACGCCTGAAATCCATGCTCTGCTCGAGGAGGCCCGGGGCCTGGACCGGTCCGAACAGCACGGCCGGGCCATCCTCGCCTACAAGCTGGTGCTCCGCGCGGACCCCGGGTGCCTGGCCGCCAAGGTCGACCTGGCCGGCCTGCTCATGACCCTGGGCCGCCAGGAAGAGGCCCTCGCCCTCTGCCTGGAGGTGCTTGCCGAGCGCCCGGGGGATCTGGCCGCGCACCAGAACCTCATCGGCGCGCTCATGGGCCTTGGCCGCTACGAGGAGGCCGATGCCGCCTGCCGGCGCCTGCTGGCCGCGGACCCCGGCTTCGCTCCCGGCCACCTGGGACTCGGCATGAGCCTGGCCTGCCAGGAGCGCCATCTGGAAGCCGAGGAGGAGTTCCGGCTGGCCTGGGCCCTGGACCCCAAGGACGCCCGGCCCCGGAGCGCCCTGTTCCGGAGCCTGATCAAGCTCAAGGCCTGGGACCGGGTGCGGACCACCTGGCTGGCCATGACCGCCCTGGACATGGAAGGCCCCAAGGCCGCCTTCGAGGAGGCGATGATCCACCTGACCTTCGGCGAGTACGCGGAAGGCTGGGAACTCTACGAGAGCCGCCTGCTGCCCCCGAACGAGGCCGGACGCCGGAAGGACCACCCCCAGCCCCTGTGGGACGGCTCGCCCTTCCCGGGCCGCACCCTCCTGCTCTACTGGGAACAGGGGCTGGGCGACACCCTGATGTTCATCCGCTATGCGGCCCTGGCGCGGGCCCTGGGCGGCCGGGTGGTGGCCCAGGTCCAGAACCCCCTGCTGCCGGTGCTGCGGACCTGCCAAGGGGTCGACCAGTTGCTGGCCGAGGGTGAGCCCCTGCCGCCCTTCGACCTCCACCTGCCCCTGCTCTCCCTGCCCCGGGTGTTCGGGACGCGGCCCGGGTCCATCCCGGCCTCCCCCTCCTACCTGGGCGCCCCGCCCCCGGCCGGCGAGGCCTTCCGCCTGCCGGACACGGGCAACCTGAAGGTCGGCCTGGTGTGGGCCGGCAGCCAGACCCACAAGCACGATTTCCTCCGCACCCTGCCCCCCGGCGCCCTGGAACCCCTCGCGTCCCAGCCGGGGGTGGACTGGTACAGCCTCCAGGTGGGCTACAAGGGCGACGTGCCCTGGACCGGCCTGGCGACCCTGGAACCCGTGCTCAGGGACTTCGGGGACACGGCCCGGATCCTGGACCAGCTCGACCTGCTCATCACCGTCGACACCTCCATCGCCCATCTGGCCGGGGCCATGGGCCGCCCGGTGTGGGTCATGCTCTTCCTCCTGCCCGATTGGCGCTGGGGGCTGGAGGGGGAGACGACGGCCTGGTATCCCTCGATGCGCCTGTTCCGGCAGCAGGAATGCGACGAATGGACGGACGTGGTCGCTCGAATCGGGTCCGCCCTCAACCAGCGCATGATGGAAGGCCGTGGAACCTGCTAGACTTTTCGTGATGTTCCACGCCCGAGGTTCCCAAGGTGCCGCACCCTCCCCCAACCCAGCCGAGGTCCTGACATGACCGCCAGGATCATCGCGTTGGCCAATCAGAAGGGCGGGGTCGGCAAGACCACGTCCGCCATCAATCTGGCCGCCTCCCTGGCCATGATGGAAAAGCTCGTGCTCCTGGTCGATTTCGATCCCCAGGGCCACAGCACCACGGGCCTGGGTTTCCCCAAGCCCGACCGGCGGGCGGGTTCCTACGCGCTCATGAAGGGCGCTCCCGTGCAGGCTCTCATCCTCACCACCGAAGTGCCCATGCTGCAGGTCATCCCCACCGGGAAGGACCTGGCCCAGCTGGAGTTCGAGCTGTTCGAAATGCCCGAGCTGCAGGTGCTGCGCAAGGCCCTGGAGCCCGTGCTGGAGAACTACGACTACATCCTCATCGATCCCCCCCCGAGCCTGGGCATGATCACCCTCAACGCGCTGACCGCGTCGGACGAGGTGATCATCCCCATGCCCTGCGAATTCCTGGCCATGGACGGCCTGGCCGAGCTGATGGAGACCATCCGGCGCATCCAGCGGGGGCCCAACCCCGCCCTCAAGCTGGGCGGGATCCTGCTCACCATGGCCGAGGAGCGCACCAACCTCGGTTCGGCCGTCGCCCAGGAAGTGCGCGCGGCCTTCCCCGGCAAGGTCTTCCAGACCCACATCCCGAGGAACATCCGCCTCGCCGAGGCCCCCAGCCACGGCAAGCCGGTCGCCTTCTATGATCTCAAGTCCAAGGGGGCCCAGGCCTACCTGAACCTGGCCAAGGAGTGGCTGGGGCTGGAAACGCCCGTGGAGCCCGTGCTGCCAAGGGGATCCGCATGACCACCAAACGCCCCGCCCTGGGCCGCGGCCTGACCTCCCTCATGAGCCAGCTGGCTCCGGAGGACACCAACAACCTGGACGTGCCGGTGGGCGCCCTGGTCGCCAACCGGCACCAGCCCCGCCTCAACTTCGACGAGGGGCTGCTCGAGGACCTGGCGGCCAGTCTCAAGACCCACGGCATGGTGCAGCCCATCGTGGCCCGGAGGGTGGGCGAGCGCTTCGAGATCATCGCCGGCGAGCGCCGGTGGCGAGCGGCCAAGAAGGCCGGCTTGGCCACCGTTCCCGTGGTGCTACGGGACATCCCCGATGACCGCCTCCTGGAGATCGCCCTGGTGGAGAACATCCAGCGCCAGGAACTCAACCCCATCGAGGAGGCCAAGGCCTACTTCCAGCTGGGAGAGCACCTGCGCCTCACCCAGGAGCAGGTGGCCGACCGCGTGGGCAAGTCCCGGCCCCAGGTGGCCAATACCCTCCGCCTGCTTAGGCTGCCCACCCGCATCCAGGAGCTGGTGTCCTTCGCCAAGCTCTCCACGGGCCACGCCAAGGTGCTCCTGGGGGTGGAAGACCTGCGGACCCTCGACCTCCTGGCCGATGAAGTGATGGACAAGCAGCTGAGCGTACGCGCCCTGGAAGCCCGGATCCTGAAGCTGGGCAAGGTGGCCAAGGGACGCAACCGCCGCCATCATCCCCAGGCCGTCTTCCTCAAGGCCGCCGCCGAGGAGCTGACCCAGGCCTGGCGCACCCGCGTCGAAATCAAACCCCAGGGCAAGGGGGGTTCCCTTCAGATTCATTACGGCAGCGAAGCCGAGCTGGACCGCATTTTTGAGGGCTTGAAAAAGGGGCCGGGAAACCGGTAAGGTTGCCAGACCTCCGCACCGGGCTGTGCCTGGTGCGGAGGTGGGGAGCACGAGGGGGACGGAGAGGGAGCAAAGCGACCGCGCGGTCCCCTTCGTTCGGGTTCGGGGGGAAATGATGTCCTGGTTCATCAAGAAGCGCCAACAGAAGACCGCCGTCGAGGAGCGGACCGTCAGGGTTCCCGAAGGGCTCTGGATCAAGTGCGACGCCTGTCGTGAGCTGATCTACCGGGCCGAGCTGGGCAACACCCGCAACGTCTGCCCCAAGTGCGGCTACCACTTCCGCATCGGCGTGGACGAGCGGCTGGAGTCCCTCATGGACCCCGGGTACACCGAGCTCTTCGGCAACTTCCGCAGCTGCGACCCCCTGGGCTTCAGCGCCGCCAAGCCCTACGCCGACCAGCTCAAGAAGCTCCATGCCCAGGGCCACGACCACGACGCGGTGCTGGTCGTGGAAGGCAGCCTCAAGGCGCACCCCGTGGTGCTCGCCGTCATGGACTGGGATTTCCTGGCCGCCAGCATGGGCAGCGTCGTGGGCGAGAAGCTCAAGCTGGGCGCCGAGCGCGCCCTGGCCAGGGGCTGCGCCTACATCATCGTCAGCTGTTCGGGCGGCGCGCGCATGCAGGAGGGGGCCCTCTCCCTCATGCAGATGGCCAAGGTCAGCGCGGCCCTGGCCCGCCTGGACGTGGCGGGCATCCCCTACCTCTCCATCCTCACCGACCCCACCACCGGCGGCGTCAGCGCCAGCCACGCCATGCTGGGGGACCTGAACATCGCCGAGCCCAAGGCCCTCATCGGCTTCGCGGGGCCCCGGGTAATCGAACAGACCATCAAGCAGACCCTGCCCGAAGGCTTCCAGCGCTCCGAGTTCCTCCAGGCCCACGGCATGGTGGACAAGGTGGTGCCCCGGGACCGCCTGCGGGAGTTCGTGGCCCTCACCCTGGACTGGATGACGGACGCGCCGGCCGCCCGTGCCTGAAACGCACCGGCGAACTGTGGCTGAACCACCCCTGCCCCACCTGGCCCGGCTCGAGGCCCGCGGGCACTGGGGCATCAAGCGGGGCCTGGAGAATCCCAGGCTGCTCCTGGCCCAGCTGGGCCATCCCGAAGCCGCCGCCCCGGTGGTCCTGGTGGCCGGCACCAACGGCAAGGGCTCCACCGGCGCCTTCCTGGCCCACGCCTTGCGGGCCTGCGGCCTCAGGACGGGCTGGACGACCTCCCCCCACCTGGTGTCGCCCGGAGAACGCATCTGGCTCGACGGCGCCACCCTGGCCGAGGAGACCCTGGAGCGCCATCTGGCCGAGGCCTTCCGGGCCGAGGCCGCCCTGGGCATCCAGGCCACCTACTTCGAACTGATGATCGCCGCCGCCTGGGTCGCCTTCCGCGAGGCCGGCGTGGACCTCGCCGTGGTGGAAGTGGGCATGGGGGGCCGCTGGGACGCCACCAACGCCGCCGACCCCGTCCTCACCGTCCTCACCAATGTTGAACTCGACCACATGCAGTATCTCGGAGCCACCCGGGAGGCCATCGCCCGGGAGAAGCTCTGCACGGCGCGCCCGGGCCGGCCCCTGGTGCTGGGTCCCCGGCTGGAGCCCCGCTGGGTCTGGCCCCTCCTGGAGTGCCGCCCCGTCCTCCACCCCGCCCCCGCCCTGGCCATCGAGACCCTCGCCTGGGACCACAGCCTCGTCGCCGGCCACCGCATCCCCCTGGCCGGCGCCCACCAGGTGGAGAACCTGGCCACCGCCCTGGAGGCCCTGCGCTGCCTCGGGCTCCCCGAAGCGGGCACCTGGGCGGGACTGGAACGCACCGTCTGGCCCGGCCGGCTCTGGCCCGTGCCGGGTCTCCCCGGCGTCACCATGGACGGCGCCCACAACCTCGACGGCGCCCGCAAGCTCGCCGACCACGCCCGGGCCACCGGGGTGCATCCCCACCTCTTCTTCAGCGCCATGGGCGACAAGGACCTCGCGGGCATGCGCGAGGAACTGCTGCGTTCAGAACCCGCCGCCGTGACCCTCGTGAGCGGCAGCAACCCCCGCTACGCCACCCCGGCGGCCCTGCGTGCCATCTGGGGCGGGGACCTGGAGGTCCTGGACCTGGCCGAAGCCTGCCGGCGCCTCCGCACCGCCCAGGCCACCCCCCGCCTGGTCTGCGGTTCCCTCTACTTCATCGGCGACCTCCTGAGGGAACTGGACCTGAAGCCAAGCTGATAGCGACCGGGGGAACGGCTAAAAAAAACCACAAGCCGCAATCCAGCGGTTTTGTGGCTCGCTGCAGAAAAAGGCCCCCTCTCGGGGGCCTTGGTCCTTACGTTTTTGGACTCTGTTTTCCATTCCCGCCGGGAGCCAATCGGTGGAACGGAATCCTCACCCAACCATTGAATGCCAGGAAGGCCAGGGAGGTTCCCGAAAATTTGAAGATTCCCCCTGGGGTGGCCGACAAGCGGACGGCACAATCAAAACCAAGTCAGGACGCGCATACACCCATTTGCTGAAAGGTTCCCTGAAAAAACCGCGCGGGACAACTTTTTGTTTACAAGATCACAACATTCAGACACCATTGGCCTTGAACATCACGCTTGGCATTCTCAACTCAGCAGGGTGGATGAACTAATTGCTCATTCATCCAGTGCACTCCACTCCACCCCCCACGGTTAACGCGGAACGTGGGGGGTGTTTCTATTATTAACCTCCTCCTCCTCTTTTCCGCGTGCCGCAGACACGCCCTTCTGGAGAAAAAAATATGAGCATGCCTTTTAATCGACTGGGGCTGGCCAGCCTCATCATCATCGCCGGGGCCGCCACCCTCGCGGCGCAGACCGCCACGACCGGCGCCATCGCCGGCGTGGTCACGGACCCCGCCGGGTCCCCCATTGCTGGCGCCACCTTGACCCTGTCCTCCGGCCAGATCGTCCGCACCGTCATCACCGGCGCCGACGGCCATTACCAGGCGGGCCTGCTGAATGCCGGCTCCTGGACGGTGTCCGTCAGCCGGACCGGCTTCCTCACGGGCCGCCAGCACGTGTCCGTCAACATCAACGCCGCCACCACGGCGAACTTCAAGCTGGGCAAGGAGGGCGCCGCCTTCGTCGAGGTGGTCGCCTCCGCCTCCACCATCGACACCAGCAGCACCACGACGGGCTCCAACTTCTCCCTGGACACCATCACCAACATGCCCACCGGCCGTGACATCGGCGACGTGGCCTTCATGACCCCGGGCGTTTCGTACTCCGGCTTCAACGCCACCGACAACCTGGGCCTGAACATCTCCATCTCGGGCGCCTCCGGCGCCGAGAACTCCTTCAGCGTGGACGGCCTCAAGACCACCGACATGCGGTACGGCGGCCAGGGCGTGAGCATGATCCAGGACTTCGTGGACCAGATCGAAGTCCAGACCGGCGGCTTCAAGCCGGAATACAGCTCCATGGGCGGCGTGTTCAACGTCACCACCAAGACCGGCTCCAACGAGTTCGCCGCCTCCGCCTGGTCCACCTTCTCCCCCGCCGCCATGAGCCCCGGGCCCAAGAAGAGCCAGTTCTACACGGAGACCGCGGGGCGGTCCGTGAGCGACATCGGCGCCTGGGCCGGCGGCGCGATGATCAAGGACAAGCTCTTCTATTCGGTCGGCCTCAACCTCCAGCAGACCAGCATCGCGGGCTCCACCAATGCGGGCGGCCTCCCGGTGGGCTCCAACTCCACCCCCAACTTCCAGTTCTTCGGCAAGGTCAACTACTTCGTCAACACCGACAACCAGTTGACCCTGTCGTACTTCGGCAACAACTCCAAGTCGACCCAGGAGAACGGCAACACCCTGGGCAGCGTGGGCGACGGCTGGGGCAACAACCAGTCCGGCTACACCAATACCGATAACACCAACAATTTCAACGTCATCTGGGACTCCACCCTCGCTCCCAACATGTTCCTGTCCGTGAAGGTCGGCCAGTCCAACATCCTGAACGACTACGAGCCCACCAGCCCCCTCAACGAGATCATCGACAGCAGCTACTTCAAGGCCCCCAATGCCGGCGCGGGCTTCCCCGGCGGCGCGGGCTACGGCCTGGCTCCCTCCGGAACCCACTGGTACACGGGCGGCGGCGGCGCCATCGACCGGGAGACCAACAAGACCACCCAGTACAGCGTGGATTTCACCTGGATCCTGGGCGACCACTCGCTGAAGATGGGCTATTCCGACCTGAAGTCCCAGTACATCGAGAATGACCACAACGACGGCCCCGACGACTCCATCTGGTATCTCGGCACCAGCGGCGGCCAGGCCTACGTCGGCCGGCGCTACTACGACAACAGCTCCGAGGCCAACGCCGAGTTCCAGGCCCTCTACCTGCAGGACACCTGGCAGGTCAGCAAGGGCCTGAACGTCTTCTACGGCGCCCGCGCCGAGCACCAGATGCAGAAGGGCAACGACGGCCAGACCTTCATGGATTTCGCGTTCGGCAAGTACATCCAGCCCCGCCTGGGCTTCACCTGGGACGTGAAGGCCGACGGCACCTCCAAGATCACCGGCAGCTTCGCCCAGTACTACGAGCAGATCCCCCAGCGCATGGCCATCCGCACCTACGGCAACGAGGGCTACTACTTCTACTGGTTCGGCGCCCCCCAGGGCGGCGGAGCCATCCCCTGGAGCTCCTCCCTGCCCACCGCTCCCTGGACCGGCGTCGGCGGCCAGATCACGACCCCCGGCCAGACCAGCTACGCCAACAACCCCGCGTTCGGCTACATGGTCAACTACTCCGAGGGCTGGAGCCACGATCCCATCATGGACGGCGTCAAGCTGCCCCAGCGCATCGAGCTGCAGCTGGGCTTCGACCAGCAGGTCTCCGCCACCACCACCCTGGGCATCCACGGCCACTACCGCAAGCTGACCAATCCCCTGGAAGACAGCATCCTCGCCAACATCACCAACGACCCCAACACCAGCGGCATGCCCCTGGATCCCCACGACAAGGAATGGGCCGCGGGCTACGGCGCCCAGGCCATCATCTGGAATCCCCACCCCGGCACCACCAGCTGGACGGACCTGGAAGGCTACAAGGTCACCGTCAACAACACCGGCTTCCCCACCGCCTACAACGAGTACAAGGCCGTCGACCTCTCCTACACCCGCAAGACGTCCGACAGCATGCTCTTCCTGGGCTACACCTGGAGCCGCAACTACGGCAACTACGAGGGCGTCATCAGCCCCACCAATGGCCAGCCGGACGGCAACATCACCGCCTCCTACGACTATGCCCCCTACGTGGGCACCGGCCTCATGCCCACCGACCACACCCACTCCTTCAAGGCCTACGGCTACAAGAAGCTCCAGGCCGGCCCGGGCAACATCGTGCTGGGCTTCAACTTCCTGGCCCAGACCGGCAGCCCGATCTCCCTGCAGGACAACGGCGCCAGCACCTACGGCACCTTCGCCAACGGCGGCACGGACGCCTACTCCGGCAGCACCAGCATCGGTGATCCCGGCGGCTACGGCAACGCCACCTTCGCCGGCGGCAAGATGGGCAACTACGGCCGCACCCCCACCATCACGAAGCTGGACCTGACCCTGCACTACCAGTGGGACGTCGCCAAGAAGGTCGTCGTGGAACCCCTGTTCGAGATCTACAACGTCATGAACTCGCGCCCCGTCACGACGGTGTTCGAGCAGGGCACGGACGCCACCGGCGCTCCCGAGCCTGCCGGCAAGTGGGGCTCCCCCACCACCTACCAGGCCCCCCGGTCCATCCGGTTCGGCGTCAAGGCCCGCTTCTAGCCCTCGACCCGGCTCCCTGAAGAAGAAAGCCCCCGCCTTCGGCGGGGGCTTTTCTGCAGTTTGGACGTTTCGGCCCTTCCCAGCTTTCCCTGCCGGTGGCTCCCAAGTGGTTCGCCCTTTTCCCGCGGGCTTGACTGCGACCCACCTGGGTTCCGGTTTATTGTGCCGACCCACCATTCCGCTCGCAGCAGGGTGCTGCTCGCGGTGCCGTATCGATAACCATGGGAAGCCGAACATGATGGCCAGGGCGGAGGTCACAGTGCCGCGCCCCCGGGTGGTCAAAAGGCCCAACAAAACCCATGGAACACGCAGAAAGGAACGGTCCTGGGCCAAGGCGGGAAGCTGCCTGCAGGTAGTAGCCGATTCGCCGGTAGCGCCATCCCCCGTCTTGATGCTTCCCTCCAACGCTGAAGGCCGGGCCAGCCACGGTCTCGTTCCGGGGTGCGGCACCGCGAGCAGCACCTTGCTGCGAGCGGAATGGTGTGTCGGCGGCCTGGACCGGGACCTCGCTGGGTCGGCGTCATGCCGGGGACCAGGGCGATGGATCACGGAGCCACCGGCAGGGAAAGCTGGGAAGGGCCGAAACGTCCAAACTGCAGAAAGCCCCCGCCTTCGGCGGGGGCTTTGCGTTGGGAGGATCCGTCCCCTCCCGTTATAGCGGGCCGGGCCATGGCTGGCAGGACCTTTCAGAGTCCGTCGGCGATGAGGATGCCGGGCTCGAAGGGCAGCGCCTTCGCTTCGGCGGCCGAGGCCATGCCCCACACCGCCAGCCGGGACGCGTGGGGACGCCAGAAGTCCGGCCGGGCCAGGACCGCCGCCAGGGGAACATGGAGGGTGAGCTGGGCGGGGAGGTCCTCCAGGGCCTCCGCGTCCAGGTCGCCGGCCTCCTCCGCATCCCACAGGAAGCCGCACCGGGCTTCATGGCAGGCCGACCAGAGCTGGAGCACCTCGCTGTGCTCGAAGCTGCTGAAGAGCACCCGGTCCAGGGCCCCCGCGGCCTCCACGGCGGCCAGGGCCTGGTTCCAGCCGGGTTCGCCCTTGAGCTCCACGTTCACGAGGCGGGCCTTCAGCTCCAGGACATCCGAGAGGCGGGGGACGCCTTCGCCGTTCCTGAGCCGGGGCAGCTCGCCGCATTTCAGGCGCCGCAGGAGGCCCGGGCCCTGGGCGGTGCGGGCCAGATCGTCGTCGTGGAGGACGCAGCAGACCCCGTCGGCCGTGGGCTGCACATCCAGTTCGAAGCCGTCCAGGCCGGCCGCCAGGGCCGCCCGGAAGGCCTCCATGGAATTCTCGAGGTGCCTGGAGGAGAGGCCGCGGTGGCCGAGGAGGAGGCTCATGGCTGGATCACTTTCCCGGGGTTGAAGAGTCCTGAAGGGTCGAGGGCCTGCTTGATGGCGCGCAGGGCCCCGAGCTGGTAGGGGTCCGCGAAGTGGTGGAAGGCGTCCCGCTTGGCCAGGCCGATGCCGTGCTCGCCGCTGAGGGTGCCCCCCAGGCGCACGCAGAGGCCGAAGAGGTCCATGAGCTGGCGGTCGAGCTCGGGGCGGGACGTTTCGCCGGCGGCCAGGAGGTTCACGTGCAGGTTGCCGTCCCCCAGGTGGCCGTAGGTGACCGTGGGCAGCTTCAGGGCCGCCAGCCCTTCGAAGAACTCCCGGATGCGCGAGCGGGGCACGACGATGTCCTCGCTGACCTTGTTCGGGAAGCGCTCCTTGAGGTGCACGGAGGTGGTGCGCCGGATGGCCCACAGGGCTTCGCGCTGGTGCGCGTCCGTGGCGGCCTGGAGGTGTTCCGCCAGGGGACCCAGGGCCTCCACCAGCCCCTCCAGGAAGCCGTCCGAGCCGCAGTCCCGGTCATCGAATTCGAGCAGGGCCAGGGCTTCGCCCGGCAGCCGCCGGGCCTCCTCAGGCCCGAAGGCCCTCAGGTCCGCCAGCACCGCCGGATCCCAGAACTCGAAGGCCGAGGGCAGGTAGCCGGCCTCCACCAGCTGGCCGGGCAGATCCAGCAGCGCCTCCCACCGCTCCATGGGCAGCAGCAGGGTCAGCCGCTCCCGCGGCACTGGCAGCAGCCGCACGGTGGCCCCCACGATGAGCCCGAAGATCCCCTCGCTGCCCACCAGCAGCTGCCCCAGGCTGGGGCCCACGTTGCACTTCACGCTGGGGATGCCGAAGGTGTGCACCTCCCCGTCCGCCATGAGGGCGTCCACCGCCAGGACCCAGTGGCGGGTCATGCCGTACTTGCAGGCCCCCGGCCCCCCCGCGTTGGTGGCCAGGCTCCCACCGAAGGCACACTGGTCCCAGGAATTGGGATCGGGCGGATAGAACAGCCCCTGGGCCAGGGCGGCGGCCTTCACGTCCCTGAGCATGGCGCTGGCCGGCGCCCACAGCGCCAGGTCCTGCCGGGACACCCGGATCTCGCCGGGCCACGCCCCCATGTCCATCACGACGCTCCGCCCCAGGGGGATGCACCCCCCGGCCTTCCCCGTGCCCGCCCCCCGGGGGACCAGGGCGAAGCCCTCCCCCTTGGCCAGGGCCACCAGCGCCCTCAGGGCCTCCCGGCTCCTGGGCTTCACCACCGCCAGGGGCGGATCGCCCACCAGGTGGGACTCGTCGTGCCGGTAGGCCTCGGTGAGGTCGGCGCCGGCAAGAACCGCCGTGTCGGGGAGCTGAGCGAAGATGTCCATGCCTAGATTCTGAGTCCAAACCCGGTTTTAGGCGCGCACTAAGAACGCTCCTGGCTGCGGGGTGGCTCTATCCGAGCCCTGCGACCTAATGCTGGTCCATCGAATCGGCCGGACCATTCCGCCCTGATCGAAGTGGAAAGTTTGCGGTGGGCCCTGAGGGAGCCATGGGTTCCCATGCCTTAAGCCAAAAGCGTTTATGCACAGAGACAAAGCCTGGAGAACCACAGAGTTCACAGAGGTGGCCGGCCCCAACGGCTTCGCCATCGCACCAGAGCCCAACCTCCCTTTGCGCCGCAAGCATGGCATCGCGGGGATGCTTCGAAGCGGGGCCCACGGTGCCATGCCGGGTGGGTCGGAGCAGGCGTTCCACCATTTTCTCTGCGCATCTCTGTGATTCTCTATCCTTTACTCTGCGCTTCAACGCTTTTGGTCGAATACACCGGGACGCCCGGATCAAGCTGCGCCCAGTGGCCATGAACTTCGCCGCCACATGGCGGGAACCATCATCGAATGAGCCGCACCTTCAGGCCCGGTACCGTGATCCGGTCCCATATGGAATCCGTGGTCAGGGCTTCGGCCTGATGGACGATGGCACTGGCCATGCAGAGGCGATCCCCAAGGGAGAGCCCCAGGGCCTTCCCTGGAATGGCAAGTTCCCCACCCAGCAGGGCCTCCTCTTCCCCCACCGGCACAACGTCCAGCCCCGGCACGGCCAGGACCGCGCGAACCTCCAACGGGTCAGGCCGGATCAACATGAGCTTGGCCGCAGCCTCGGACAGGTTCGCCGTATTGATCAAGCAGATGCTCGAGCGCAGAGCCTGCCGCACCACGTCCTGGCCCGGTTCACCTTTGATGAAAGCCAGGAGTGCGCTTGCATCGAGAATGGCCTTACCCACGCTCGGCCTCCGCCGCAGCCTCGGCCCTTCGCTCGGTAATCAGCTCGTCCGCAAGGGAACCCGTCCCCTTCAGCCATACGGCCGCCCGGGCCTGAAGCGCGTCCAGAGCCTCGTCCACGGGGACCAGCCGGAGGGTCCGGCTGCCCGGATCCAGGGTGGCAACCAAGCGGGACCCGTCGACCACCTTGAGCGCCTGCCGCATTTTCGCAGGCAGCACGATCCTCCCTCCATGCGAAACCTGAACTGTGGCATCCATTGACTTCACCCCAAAATCAATTTTAACCCATTTTCAGGTTTGCGCCACATTACCCCACCAGGGTCCCCACCACGTCCCCGTTCACCGCGGCCATCAGGTTCCCCGGCACCATCATGTTGAAGACCAGGATGGGCAGGTGGTTGTCCCGGCACAGCGAAATGGCGGCGGCGTCCATCACCTTGAGGTTCTTCTCCAGGACCTCCTGGAAGGAGATGTGCTCGTATTTCGTGGCGGTGGGGTCCTTCTTGGGGTCGGCGGTGTAGATGCCGTCGACGTTGGTGGCCTTCATGACCACCTCGGCGTCGATCTCGTTGGCCCGCAGGGCCGCGGCCGTGTCCGTGGAGAAGTAGGGGTTGCCGGTGCCGGCCCCGAAGATCACCACCCGTCCCTTCTCCATGTGGCGCATGGCCCGGCGGCGGATGTAGCTCTCGGCCACCTTGGGCACGTCCAGGCCCGCCATGACGCGGGTCTCCACGTTGTTCTGCTCCAGGGCGTCCTGGAGGGCCAGGGCGTTGATCATGGTCGCCAGCATACCCATGTGGTCGGCAGTGACCCTATCCATGCCCTTGGTGGCGCCGGCCACTCCCCGGAAGATGTTGCCCCCGCCGATGACCAGTCCCACTTCCACGCCCAGCGCCTGGATGGCCTTCACCTGATCCGCGATCATCTTCACGACGAGCGGGTCGATGCCATGCCCCTGCTCGCCCATGAGGGCCTCGCCGGAAAGTTTGAGAAGGATGCGCTTGTATTTCATGGCTGGGGCTCCGGAAACAAAGGTGCTGGCGTGCGGACGTGCGAAAAAGGCGCTCCCGGGTGGTGCCACCCCGGGAGCGCTGGCATAGCGGAGTTCTTCCCGGCCTCAGGACGGCTGGTTCGTTCCCGACTGGGACAGCAGGCGTCCCAGGGATTCCTGGATGTGGTCGTTCACCCGGTGCTCGCAGGAGACCAGGGCGGCGCGGATGGCGCTGTGCACGGCCCGGGCGTTGGAGCGGCCGTGACCGATGATCGAGACGCCCTTGACGCCCAGGAGCGGGGCGCCGCCGTACTCCTCGTAGTCGAGCTTCTTGGCGAAGCGCCGGAGCCCCGGGCGGACCAGCATGGCGGCGAACTTGGTGAGGATCCCCTCCAGGAACACGGCCTTCAGGCTGCCGATGATGCCCTCGGCCAGGGCCTCGGAGGACTTCAGCAGGGCGTTGCCCACGAACCCGTCGCAGGCGATGACGTCGAACCTGCCGTTCCAGATGTCGCGCCCTTCGGCGTTGCCCGTGAAATTGACGTTCATGTCCTTGAGGGACTGGGCCGCCTCCTTGGTGGTGGCGGAACCCTTGCCTTCCTCCTCGCCCACACTGAGGACGCCCACGCGGGGGTTCTGGATGCCCAGCACCTCCTCCGCGTAGATGGACCCCATGAGCGCGAACTGCGCGATGTGCTCGGGCCGGCAATCGATATTGGCCCCCACGTCCAACAGGACGGTGGGACGGCCGGACATATTCGGGAAAATTGCGGCCAGACAGGGCCGGTCCACCCCGGACAGGGTGCCCAGCACCATCTTGGACGCGACCATGGCGGCGCCCGTGTGGCCCATGGAGACCACACCGTCCGCCCGCCCTTCGCGGACCATCTGGGCCGCGACCCGGATGCTCGAGTCCTTCTTTTCCTTGAGTATGCAGGTGGCCTTGTCGTCCATCTCCACGACGCTGGCGGCGTGGACGATGGCACACCGGGTCGCGAACTCGCCTTTCAGGCCGACGGTCCCCATGAGGGGGCCCAGGCGCGCCTCATCCCCCACGAGGTGGAGGAAGAGACCGGGGTGGGCTTCCAGGGCCAGACGGGCCCCTTCCAGGATGGCGGCGGGAGCGTAATCGCCCCCCATGGCATCCAGCGCGATCTGGTAGACGGCTGGGGCGTCCACCCGGTCCTCAGACCGTCTGCTGCGTACGCACGGTCAGCTTGCCGCGGTAGAAGCCGCAGGAGGGGCACACCCGATGGGGCAGCTTGGCGACGCCGCAGTTGGGGCAGGTGCTCGCGCTCATCGTGTCCAGGGAATCATGGGTGCGGCGGCGGTCGCGACGGGCGCGGGAGTGGCGGCGTTTGGGATTCGGCATGACTGACTCCTCTTAGAGTGGTCGGGTGGAGGTGAAGGAGGGATGCGGGTCAGGCATCTTCCAGGTTGAGTTTGAGACCCGCGAGCGCCTTGGCCAAGGCCCCGGGCTCCAGGTCCCGCTCGGGACGGCAGGAGCAGGGCCCCTTGTTCCAATTCTTGCCACACTGCGGACAGAGGCCTTTGCAGTCCTCCCGGCAGAGCGGATGCATGGGCACGTGGAGCAGGAACTGCTCCCTGGCCAGGGCTTCCTCGTCGAGGATCGGCTCGGGGAGGAAGACCACGTCCAGGTCCTGGCTGCCGATGGCATGGGAGCCGCCCGACATGAGGTCCTTGTGGCGGCTGCCCAGGAACTGGCTGGATACGGCCATGGGAACGTCCAGGGGCTCCAGGCAACGGGAGCAGGCCCCTTCCCAGGTGGCGCCGCCTTTGACTTCCAGGAAGAAGTCGGAGTCCGAGGGCAGCACCCGCACCTTCCAGGCACCCGCGCGCAGCCCGGACCCGTCGCCCAGGTCCAGGGCGCCCAGGACGCCCTCCATGCTCACGCCCTCGGATGGCACTTGGCTGAGTTCGATCATTTGGCGGGCCCCTGGCCGGGAGTGGCCGGCGCGGCGGTGGCGGCCCCGCCGGAAATCTTGCCGGGCTCCACCGTGAAGGGCGGCCGGTCGGGAGAACCGCCGGGATCCCCCGCGCACTTGAGCTCGAAGGTGGCCTTGCCCGCCTTCCCTTCGAAGGGCGAGCCCCAGGGATCGATGGGCACCACCCCCACGGGGATCAGGTTCTCCTTCACCAGGGGGGAATTGGGGTCCACCATCGCCTCGAAGCTGGTGAGATCGGGATATTTGCCATGCTTCAGGAAGTACGCGTCCAGCCCGTCGCTCACCGTGCGGATGGTGTCGTGGGCCTTGATGTAGCGGGCGTTGGCGGAGAACTCGTTGTACCTCTTGATGCCGATGGTGGCCAGGACGGCAATGATCATCATCGCCACCAGCAGTTCCATGAGCGAGAAACCGAGTTGCCTGTGGTTTTTCATGACGTTCTTCCGGGGAGGGTTAAAAGCTAAGGTAAGTATGGGCAGCCCGGACGGTCTTGTCCAAGCATCCCAGTTTGCCACATGCCCCCGATTTTACAAGAAATCATTGGGAATTTCCCCTTTGGCCTCCACTTCGCCGCCATCGGGCGGCGGGAAGGACTCCGGCAACGGAAAGCCCGGGTCCGGGGTCCCTGGACCACTCATCTCCTGTAACCAGTAACGATAGGCACGAAAACCCATGCCCAGGAGCCGTGCGGCCCGGGTCTTGTTGCCCTCCGCCCGCTCCAGGGCCTGGAACAGGAAATGGCCCTTCACGGAGGACAGGTAGGCTTCCAGGTCGAACCCGCCGGAGGGAATGTCCAGGGCGCGGTCTTCCAGCACGGGGGACCCCGCCAGCAGATCGTCGGGGAAGAGGTCGATGCCGATGGCCCCCCCGGCGTTCAGGGCCACGCAGCGCTCCATGAGGTTCTCAAGCTCGCGCACGTTGCCCGGAAACCGGCACCGCCGGAGCAGGGCCAGGGCCTCCTCGCCCAGGCCCATGGGCGGCTTGTTGAGCTTCCGGCAGAACTTACCCAGGAAATGCTCCACCAGGACCGGGAGATCCTCCTGTCGTTCCCTGAGAGGCGGCAGCTCGATATTGAGAATGTTCAGGCGGTAATAGAGATCCTGGCGAAAGTGGCCCTTGGCGGCCTGGGACCGCAGGTCCCGGTTGGTGGCGCCGATGACCCGGGCATCCACGGGGCGCTCCTCGTTGGCCCCCACCCGCCGGATGCGGCGCTCCTGCAGGACGCGGAGCAGCTTGACCTGCAGGGGCAGGGGGATCTCCCCGATCTCGTCCAGGAAGAGGATGCCGCCCTCGGCCTCCTCGAACAGGCCCCGCTTCATGGCCGTGGCCCCGGTGAACGCGCCCTTTTCGTAGCCGAACAGTTCGGATTCCAGCAGGGCCTCGGGCAGGGCGCCGCAATTCACGGGCACGAAGGGGCCCTTGGCCCGGTCGGAGTAGCGGTGGATGAGCCGGGCCACGATCTCCTTGCCCGTGCCGCTCTCCCCGGTGATCAGGACGGTGGTGTCGGCCCGGGCCACCTTGCCCACCAGCGCCTGGACCTTGCGGATGGTGTCGCCGATGCCCACCAGGTCCCCGATGTCCCAGGCCTCCGGATGGGAGACGGAGGCCGAGACCGAGAAGATCCCCTTCAGGACCTTGGTCAGCTCCTGGATGTCGTTCTTGGTCTTGGTGAGGAAATCCACGGCGCCCAGGTTCAGGGCCTGGACGGTGGTCTCGGTGGTGGCGAAGGCGGTCATGATCACCACCGGGATCTCCAGGCCGCTCGCCTTCATCCATTGCAGCAGGTCGATGCCGCTGCCGTCCTTGAGCCGCAGGTCGGAAACCACGGCGTCGAACCTCCCCGGGGCCAGCATCGCCATCGCTTCCGCAAGGCTCGCGGCCGTCCGGGTCTCGAAGCCCTGGGGGGCCAGGCCCATCTGGAGGACCTCCCGGAAACTGGCTTCGTCCTCCACCAGCAGGACGGTCTTGGGGGTGGGCAGGGTGGGCATGGGCTCGTTTCGGGGAAAGGGATCGTCACCGATGATCATGTCAGCGTTGACGACCCCGGGGGAATGGGGAACCATCCAGGCATGCGCTTTCTTCTGAGCAGGACCGACGCCCTGGGCGACGTCATCATCTCCCTCCCCCTGATGGAGCGGATCCTCTCCCGTGAGCCCGCGGCCGAGGTCCACTGGCTGGTGCGGCCCTACGCGGCGCCGCTCCTGGAAGGCCTGGGGACCCGGGTCCACGCCCGGGAGCCCGGCCAGGGCCTGGAGGAGCTCACCGCCCTGATCCGGGCCGTGGCCCCCGACGCCGTCCTCAACCTCGGCCACCGGGACGCCGCGGTGATCACCGCCGCCCGGGCCGCGGGGGTTCCCATCCGGGTGGCCCGGAGCCGGGGCCGCCAGATCCTGGAGGCCACCCACGTGCTCTGGAGGGGTCGGAACGGCTCCGGCCGCCACGAGGCCCAGAACGTCCTCGATTTCCTCCGCCCCTGGGGCTGGGACGGCGGCTGGCCCAGCGCCCCCGCCCTGGCCGTGACGACCGGGGAACGGGCCCGGGGCATGGCGGACCTCGCCCACCTGCCCCACCCCCGCCTGGGCGTGGCCACCCGCAGCTCGGGCTCCTCCGCCTTTCCCGGCGCCGCCTGGTGGGACCGCGCCCTGGACGCCCTGAGGGCGGCGGGCTGGAACCCGGTCGTCCTCTCCCCTCCCGAGGACTCCGCCCTCGGGCCCACGGACCTGCGGGGACTCCTGGGGCGCATCGCCGCCTGCGACGCCTTCCTGGGCCCCTCCACGGGGCCCACCCAGCTGGCGGCGGCCCTGGATGTGCCGCTCCTGGCCCTCATGGGCCTGAGCTCCAACCGCGGTCCATGCCGCTGGGCCCCCCTGGGCCGCAGGGTCCAGGTGCTCCAGTACCCGGGCCCCGAGGCCGACCTGAAGGGTGGCATGGACCGCCTGGACCCCGCCGCCCTCCTGCCCCACCTGGACCGGCTCCTGGGGAGGCGGCCATGACGGACCCGCCGATCCAGCCCGGACAACCCATCCCCCAGGGCGCCACCTGGGTGCGCTTCCCACGCTTCATCGGGGACGCCGCCATGCAGCTGCCCGTGCTGAGGCTGCTGCGCACCCTGGACGCGGGCCCCATCGTCGTGTGGGGGCCGAATCCCGCGGTCTCCCTGCTGGCCGGGCACCCTCTGGCCGACGCGGTGGTGGCCGACGCGGGCAGGCTCGGCCCCTGGGCCATGGCCGGCCTGCTCCGGGAGAACCGGGCGGCCCGGAGCATCCATTTCCCAAAGTCCCTGCGCCCCGCCCTGGCCGCGTTCCTGGCGAGGGTGCCCGAGCGCATCGGGGTCGACGAAAGCCTGGCCGGCCTGTTCAACACCCACAGCGGGCCCTTCTGGAGCGCCGAAGGCCCCTTCCTGGAGCGGTACCACGCCGTCCTGGCCCGGCGCTGGCCGGCCCTGCCCCCCATGCCCTACGCCGATTTCGCGCCCGCCGTCACGATCCATGGCCCGGCGGAACCCTACCTGTGCCTCATGCCAGGATCCACCTGGCCGTCCAAGGCGTGGCCCCGCGAGCACTTCCGAACCCTCGCCCGGCGGGCCCGGAGCGAAGGTCTCGCCGTGGCCGTGCTGGGGACGCCCAATGAGCAGGAGATCTGCGACTTCGTCGCCCAGGACGCGACCCACAACCTCTGCGGCCGCACCAGCCTCGTGGAGGCCGCCGCCTGGCTCCGCGGCGCCTGGGCGGCCCTGGGCAACGACTCGGGCCTGAGCCATCTCGCCGCTGCCTGCTCCACCCCCACCCTGGCCCTCTACGGCGCCACCGACCCCGGCGGCAGCACCCCCTGGGGCCCCCGGACCGCCGGCCTGCGCCTGGACGGCATCCCCTGCGCCCCCTGCTTCAAGCCCCAGTGCGCCGTGCCGGGCCATCCGTGCCTGGAGGGCATCACCCCCGAGCGCGCCTGGGCCGCCCTGATGGAGCTCGTTTCATCGTAAGATGGACCTTTGGCCGAGGTTCACCCATGCGCTCCCTCCTTTTCGCCATGATGGTCCCCCTTCTCTGCTCCGCCCAGGCGGCCAATCCTGGCGCGCCTGCGCCGGTCATCAGCGTTGACCAGCCCCACTTCGACTTCGGCAAGATCTACACCGAGACCAAGGCCGTCCACCGCTTCAAGGTGGCCAACAAGGGCACCGCCCCCCTCAACATCACCAAGCTCCATGCCTCCTGCGGGTGCACCTCCACCGTCATCGGCCAGTGGACCCTGAATCCCGGCCAGGGCACCGAGATCGAAGCCACCTTCAATCCCACCGGGTTCCGGGGGCTCATCCACAAATCCATCCAGGTGGTTTCCAACGATCCCGCCACCCCCAACCTCAACCTCACCTTCGAGGCGGAGGTGCTGCGGGAGATCATGCCCAGCACCGAATCGATCTTCTTCCAGGAGGTGGTCCGCACCGTCCCCCGGAGGAGCTCGGTGAAGTTCACCTCCGCCGGGGGCCAGGCCGTCCACCTCACCGAGGCCAAGGCGGCCGGAGCGCCCTACCTCGCCACGACCATCCGCCCCGAGGGCAAGGATGCCTGGGTGGACATCGTCCTGGACGGAAAGCTGGTGCCCGCCGGGCGGACCGTGGGCACGGACGTCATCGTCGTGCACACCGACAACCCCAAGGTGCCCATGCTCAACCTCACGATCCAGTGGGAGCTGCGGGCCACCATCGGGGTCGAGCCGGTGCGGGTGGCCTGGGTCGAAGCCGCGGGCAAGGAACTCCGCGGCAAGGTCACCCTGAAACAGGTCGACGGCAAGCCTTTCCGCATTCTCACCGCCAGGAGCACGAACCCCTCCGTCCTCAAGGTCGAGGGCCTCGGCAAGGGCCCGGCAGCGGTGCATGAACTCCAGGTGGTCCTGGGCGCCAACGCCAAGGCCGGCAACTACAATGAGAAGATCCTCTTCACCACCGACAGCGCGGATCAGCCCGAGCTGGAACTGCGCGTCGCGGCCGTCCTGAAGTAGCATCGTGACGGCAGCCATTACCCACCAGCCCAGCCAGCCCAAGCCGGGCCGACACCGGGTCGCCGTCATCGGCACCCTCCTCATCGCCGTAGTCTGGGGCGCCAGCTTCGCCGGCATGAAGTTCGCGATGCAGGGCGGCCTGAGCGTGGGAGCCATGCTCAGCTTCCGCTTCCTGCTGGGCTCGGCTGGCCTGGGCGTCCTCATCCTCGCCCTCCGCGTGCCCTTCAACCGGTTGGCAGTCAAGGACGGTCTGGTCCTGGGACTCTTCCTGACCACCATCTTCTGGCTGCAGGCCACCGGGCTGCAGACCACCACCACCACCAAGTCCGGCTTCATCACCGGGCTCTACGTGCTCTTCACGCCCATGGCCAGCATCCTCCTGGGGCACCGGCTCAAGCTCTCCCATGGCCTGGGCGCCCTGGTGGCCACCGCGGGGCTGTTCCTCCTGGTGCACACGCCCGGCGTGGCCTTCGGCGGCTGGAACCGGGGGGACTCCCTGACCCTGCTCTGCTCGGTTGGCTGCGGATTCCAGATCGCCCTCACCGGCATCTTCTCCCGCCGGTCCAACGGCTGGGTCCTGGCCTTCGTGCAGGTGACCACCATCGCGCTGCTCTCCCTCGCCATCACCGCCCTCCTGCCGGCCCCCCATGGGTTCCAGGGCGCCCGCAGGGCCCTGGCCCAGCCTGGGGTGGTGGCCAGCCTCGTCTACCTGGGCGTCCTGGCCACCAGCCTGGCCTTCTACCTCATGTCCACCCTCCAGGCCCACCTGGGGGGCACGGAAGCCGCCATCCTCTACTCCCTGGAACCCGTCTTCACCGCCCTCCTGGCGATGACCGGCTGGATCCCGGGGATCCGGGAACACCTCTCCCTCACCCAGCTGGGCGGCGGCGGCATCATCCTGGCGGCCATGATCCTGGCGGAAGTGGGTCCCACCTGGCTGGCCCGCTTCGGGGATGCCAACCCGGCCAAGGATGGATGATGCATAATATTTTATGGGAGGATGGGCCATGTTGATCGTCACCGGAGGCGCCGGCTTCATCGGCAGCAACACCGTCAGGGAACTCAACCGCCGCGGCCGCACGGACATCCTGGTGGTGGACAACCTGGAGCGGGCCGAGAAGTTCAGGAACCTGGCGGACCTGGTCATCCAGGACTACCTGGACAAGCGGACCTTCCGTGCCCGGCTGGAGGCCGGCACCTTCGACCTGCCCGTGGACGCCATCCTCCACAACGGCGCCTGTTCGGACACCATGGGGGGCGACGGGCGCTACATGCTGGAGAACAACTTCGGCGACTCCAGGGCCCTGCTCCACTTCGCCCTCGCCCGGAAGATCCCCTTCGTCTACGCCTCCAGCGCCGCCACCTACGGAGCCGGACCGCTCTTCGTCCCGGACCCCGCCAACGAGCGCCCCCTCAATGCCTACGGATATTCCAAGCTGCTGTTCGACCAGCACGTGCGCCACCTCCTGCCCCAGGTGGACTCCACCGTGGTGGGCCTCCGGTACTTCAACGTCTACGGCCCCCGGGAGGACCACAAGGGCCGCATGATGTCCGTCCTCCACCAGCTGCTCCGGCAGCTCAGGGAGACGGATGTCTGCCGGCTCTTCGAGGGCACGGAGGGCTACGGCGACGGCGAGCAGGTGCGGGATTTCGTCTACGTCGGCGATATCGTGAACATCGGCCTGCACTTCGCCGAAGGCCCGGCGACCCGGGGCATCTTCAACGCCGGCACCGGCCGGAGCCGGAGCTTCAACGCCATCGCCCGGACCCTCATCGACCTGCTGGGCCGTGGCCGCATCGAATACATCCCCTTCCCCGCCGAGCTCAAGGGCAAGTACCAGAGTTTCACCCAGGCCGACCTCACCTCCCTGCGCGCCGCGGGCTACACGGCCCCCCTCACGGAGCTGGAGGACGGCATCCGCCAGACCCTGGCGCAGCTGGGTTCCTAGCCAAGGCCTCGGCGATCCGCTCCAGGACCCCGTTCCAGTCCCAGTGGGAGTCCTGGCGCCAGAGGGTCAGGGAGGGGTACCAGGGGCTGTCCGTCCGGTCCATCAGCCACCTCCAGTCGGGCAGGTGGGAGAGCAGGACCCAGGTGGGCACCCCCAGGGCCCCGGCCAGGTGGACGATCCCCGTGTCCACGCTGATGAGGCCGTCCAGCCGCGACAGGGCGAAGGCGGTAGCCGAGAAATCGGCCAGGAGCGGGGCCAGGTCCACCATGGGCAGCCCCGGCCTGGACACCTCCCCCTTCTGGAGACTGAACCAGGTCACCCCGGGCACCTCGGCCAGCAGGTCCAGCAGCTCGCCGGGCAGGTTCCGCTCGTGCTGCCTCAGGTGGGAGGGGTTGCCCGACCACACCAGGCCGATCCTGCGTCCGGAGACCCGGAGCGCGGCGTCCAGCGCCTCCCGGTTGGGCACCACCGGCGGCACGGAGAGGTAGGGTATGGCGGCGGGAAGGTTGTCCAGGGTGGTCCCGCACAGATGGGGGAGGGACAGCAGTTCCACCTGGAGCATGTTGGCGGGCACGGTCACCTCCCCGCTCAGGACGCCCCGGAGGCCCGGGCAGGTGGCCAGGACCCCCTCCGTGGAGAAGAACGGGTCCATGTAGACCTCGGCTCCCATCTCGGCCAGCCGCTCGGCATACCGAACGAACATGAAGACATCGCCAAAGCCCTGCTCGGCCCTCAGCAGCAGCTTCCGGCCGGCCAGGGGCCCCCCGTCCCAGCGCTGGAGGGGCAGTTTCCGTTGGGGGGATGGCACGGCCAGCCGGGACTCCATGAGCCGGAAGCCCACTTCCAGGTTGCCCAGGAGGAGGTGGCTGCTGGCCTGATGGAAGCGGACCTTGGCCAGCTGGGTGGGCTCCCCGGCTGTCCGCACCTCCAGCTCCGCCAGGAACGCCAGGGTCTCCTGGAAATGACCTGCGAAATCCAGGGCGATGGCGTACTTCTGGGCCAGCGGGAAGGAGGCCGGCTCCAGAGCCAGGGCCCGGGCCAACAGCTGGCAGGCGGTCTCCATGTGGCCCAGGTCGCTGCAGTTCCTTGCCAACGCCTCGCACCAGGCCGCCTCCCCGGACATGCCGCGGAGCAGGTCCGGGATGGCCGCCTCCCCCATCCCCAGGGCCCCCCAGGCGAGGAGATAGCGGGCGTCCGCGTCCCCGGGATCCGCCTCCAGGAGGAGCTCCGCCTGGCGCCTGGCCTCCCCGAAGCGGCCCTGGCCGGCCAGGGTCCGGGCGAGACTACGCCGCAGGTCCCGGTTGCCGGGATCCCGTTCCAGGGCCCTGCGCATGGGCAGGATGCTGCCGTCGGCGGGCTGGAGGGCGAAAGGGCTCGCGGAGGGCAGCGTCACGCCTCAACCCAGACGGTCCAGCACCACAAGGGTCACATCGTCGGAGAAGGGCGTCGCCTGGTTGAAGGCCATGGCCCGGTGGACGATGTGGTCCGCGGCCAGTTCCTCGTCGGCGGGGAGGTCCGAGCAGATCTCCAGCAGACCCTCGTCCCCCAGGAAGGAGCGGTCGTCCCGTTCCACCTCCACCAGGCCGTCGGTGTAGACGATCAGCCGGTCCCCCTTCCGGAAGGGGCAGCTCAGCTCATGGAAGGGCAGGTCCTCCTCGATGCCCAGCATGAAGCCGCGCTCCCCCAGCACGGTGGGGACACGGGCGCCGCCGGAGACCCCCCCGGTGATGAGCAGGGGCGCCACATGGCCCGCCGCCACGTACTGGAGCGTGTCGGAGGCGAGGTCCAGCCGGGCCAGGAAGGCCGTGGCGAACTGCTCGGACAGGGTGCTGCGGGCCAGATCCCGGTTCATGGCCTGGGCCCAGCGCAGGGGACCCTGGCCGAAGCGCACCTGGTTCTCGAAGGAGGTCTTCACCATCGCGGAGATCAGGGCCGCGGTGACCCCGTGGCCGCTCACGTCGGCGATCATCAGGGCCACGCTGTCATCGGGCAGGGTCTGGATGGCGTAGATGTCGCCGCCGATGCCCTCGGCCGGCAGGTAGCGGTGGGTGTAGCGGACCTCCCCCGCCTGACCCGGAATGGGGGGCAGGAGACCGGCCTGCAGCCGCGCGGCCAAGGCCAGTTCCGTCGTCATGCGGTCCTGGAAGCGCGTGAGCTCCAGGTTCTGCCGCTTGATCTCCTTCTGCATGCCGATGATCCGGAAGGCGGATTCCACCTTGGCCATCACCTCCTGGGCATGGAAGGGCTTGGGGATCATGTCGTCGGCCCCCAGGTTCAGGCCGCCGATCTTGCTGGTGGTGCCGTCCATGGCGGAGACCAGGACGAAGAAGGTGTCCCGGGTGCGGGGGTTCCCCTTGACGGCCTGGCAGAGCTCATCGCCAGCCATCTCCGGCATGCGGAGATCCGACAGGATGAGGTCCGGCTGCAGCTTGGCCATCTCCGCCAGCGCCACCTTCCCGTTCTCCGCCAGGAGCACGGTGTAGCCGGCCCGTTTGAGGTAGAAGCTCAGGATGTCCCGGATGGGTGCTTCGTCATCGACGACCAGCACGACGCCTTTGTGCATCGTTCAGGACCCGCGCAGCGCGTCCTGCTCCGTGCTGAAGATGGAGAAGTAGTTGGTGAGGTTGGTCTGATCGAAGGTCTTCTTGACCTGGGGCGGGAGAGCGCACAGGTGCAGCTTGCCGCTGTTCTTGTCCACGCTGTTGCGGGCGGCCACCAGGAGACCGAGGCCGGAGGAATCGATGAAAGAAACGCTTTCCAGGTTGATCACCAGCAGCTTGGGCTGGAGGGTGGTCACCGTGTCCCGGATGACATCGCGCAACTGGGCCGTGACTTCAAAATTGACCTTGCCCTGGATGGTAACGACGGATGCGTTGCCTTCCTGGCGGGTCTGGATGTTCAACATGAGGCCTCCTGGGCGACGAAACCTGGCGACACCTTTGGGGTTGCAGGGACGAAGAGGTGCAAGGAAGAAAGTAATCTTCTCTGGCCTGCGGATCAACTCCGGATTGTAGAAAAAGCAACAACGTCCCGCCCCTGGCGTGGCCTTGGGGGAAAAGCAGTCCGGGGCGGGGCTGGGCCCCGCCCCGGACCCGGTCGGCTACTTGACGGCGAAGGCGGCCACGAGCACGTAGATCACCAGGGCCTCGATGAGGGCCAGGCCGATGATCATGGTCGTGCGGATGTTGCCGGCGGCCTGGGGATTGCGGGCGATGCCTTCGCAGGCGGCGACCACGGCCTTGCCCTGGGCCATGCCGCAACCGGCGGCCGCGATGGCGAGGGCGATGTGGGCCAGGAACTTGCCTTCGAAGATGCCGGGGGCCGCGGCGGCGGGGGCGCCCTGGGCGAACGCGGCGACGGCGGCGGTGAAGAGGAAGGCGGTGACGAGGAACTTCTTCATGGGACACTCCAAAAAGTGGGGACGCGGGGTTCGGAATCCCGACATCCGTTGGGAAGGACGGTTCAGTTCAGGCTGGCCGCCGGTTCAATGTTCGTGCGCTACCGCGCCGGAAACATAGATGGTGGCCAGCATGATGAAGACGAAGGTCTGGATGAGCCCGAAAAAGAGCCCCATGATCATCAGCGGCACCGGCACCACCAGGGGCGCCAGGGCGAAGAAGATGCCCGAGACCACGTGCTCGCCGGCGATGTTGCCGAACAGACGCAGGCTGTGGCTGAGGATGCGGGAGAACAGGCCCAGGATCTCCAGGGGCCACATGAGGATGTAGAGGAACCACACGGGACCGGCGAAGTGGGCCAGGTACTTGAAGGTCCCGTGCTCGCGCATGCCGTGGAAGTTGTAGTAGAGGAACACCACCAGGGCGCAGCCGAGGGTGACGTTGTAGTTGGCCGTGCCCGAACCCAGGCCCGGGATGAGGCCGAAGAGGTTGTTCAGGAGGATGAAGACGCCCAGGGTGCCGATGAGGGGCACGTAGCGTTCGGAATGATGGGCCACGTTGTCGGACACCAGGGTGCGCACGAAGCTCACCAGGTACTCCATGGTCTGCTGCAGGGGACCGGGCACACGCACGAGCTTGGACCGCACCACCAGCACCAGGAGGACGGTCACCAGCGCCGCCAGGAGGGAGATGAGCAGGTGGTCATAGCGCTCCAGGAGGGACAGGGCCTCGCCATGGTCGAACCCGGGCCAGGGGTGGCGCGCCAGCCCGAGCAGGTTGGTCAGCAGGACGGCGAGAAACGACGCATGGTGTTCCATGGCTTGCACCTCGAATGCTCAGTCGGGCCTGAGGACCAACCAGCAGGCCTCCATCACGATGGACGCGCTGAAAAGGAGGATCCCGGTTACGAAGGGTAGGACTTCCAGGGGGAAGTACCCCATCATCCCACGCAGGAGAAGGACGATCAACGCCAGTTTGGCCAGCACCAGGAATCCGAAGAGCCACCTACGCCGGAGGGAGGGGGTGAGCAGGCCCGCCACCACCCAGCGGTGGAGGTTCCAGAACAGGATGCTGGCCCCCCCGCCCACGGCGAACACCAGGGCGGCCTTCCAGGACCGGAAGCCCCAGGCCGCGGCCCCCACGGGCAGCAGCGCAAGCTGGAACCGGGCGATGCGCACCAGGTGGATGGAGCCGCCGTCCTCATCCGTCATGGCGCTCATCCGAGTCTTTTTTCGAGGCCGCGTCGTAGCGGTCCAGCCGCTGGGTGGTCTTGTACAGCTCCCAGAACCCGGTCGCCACCCCCCACACCAGGCCCACCCACATCCCGGCCCGGGCATGCCCCAGCTTCCCCCCCACCCAGCGCCCGAGGAAGAACCCCAGGGCGATGGCGATGGGAAAGACCATCCCCAGCCCCATGAGATCGCCCCACAGGGCCCGCTCCCGGGGATCCGGCCCCTTGTCCTTGCGCTGGAAGAGCATCATGACCACCTGTGGGTCTGATTATCCCTGATCCGGCCCCACCGTGACGGAGAGCTTTCCACCGTTGTTCGAATAGATAACCATTCAAAACAGAGCGTTCTGAATGATGGCTCTTCGTCCGCCCTGTCACCAGGGCCGCCGTCCCAACAGCCGGAACGACTTGTGTCCGGATGCCTTAGCACCCGGCCGAAGGGACTGTCACAGGCGGAGGGCCAGCCCCGCCAGGATGGCTTGCGCCGCCGCTCTGCACCGACCGCGGCCCGGGATGCTTGCGCATCCGCTGCCGCAGCCATGGGGTTAACGACTGCCAGAGCTTCCAGACGTGCTCGAAGGCTGTTCGGAACTCAGTAATGTTGAAGACCTGGGCGGCATCTTCATAGCGACCGGCCACCCGGTGCAGCAGGACGCCAGTGTATAGGCCTAACTTTGCCCTCGCGCCAGTTCTCCTCGCAGGTCCTCCAATGGCAGGACCACCACTTCGACATCCCCCTTTCGCCGAAGGCTCCGGTGGCGTATTCCTGGCGACAGGAGGTAGTTCCGCCCCCGAGGGTAGTTGGCCCGGAAGGCTTCAAGGCCCCGGTACTCGAACGCGTCCGGATTCCATGTACACTCCAGGGCATCCACGCCGGCTTCCCCCCGAGGTAGGACGAAATCCACCTCCCGGTCCTGCTTGTCTCTCCAGAAATGGACCTTGGGAACCTGGGCTGACCGCACCATGTCCAGGACAAGGTGCTCCCAGAGGAACCCGCAGTCGTCGGTCCTCAGCTCACCACGGCCCTTGGCGTAGTGGACAAAACCGGTATCGAAGCCGTAGACCTTGGGTTGGCCAAGGATCTCTCGCCGACCGCCCTCCGCGAAGGGGGGCAGCAGATAGGCCGCATGGGTGACCTGGAGGACATCCAGCCACGCAGTCACGGTGGGGCGGCTCACCCCGATATGCTTGGCAATGGAGCTGTAATCCAGCATTCCACCGCTCTGGCGGAGGACCAGTTCGACCATGCGCAGGAATTCGCCGCGCTTGCCCAGGTGGAACAGCTCCTGGACGTCCCTGGCAAAATAGGAATCCAGCCACTCTCCATAGAATTCGGCATCCGGGGCCTTGGAGAGCAGGGCCTGGGGCAGACCTCCCCGAGCAAGGCGCTCCCGGAGGTCGGTCACGCCAAAGGCTGGAAGTTCTTCCACGAGCACCGGCAGCAGGTGGACCACCCGTTTCCTCCCAGCCAGACTGTCGCGGAATTTGGTGGTCGCGGCCAGAGTGGAGGAACCCGTGGCCAGCACCTTGAGCTGGGGAAAGGCATCCGCTGCGATCTTGAGGACGCGGCTCGGGTCCGGCAACTGGTGAACTTCATCCAGCACCAGGGTTTCGCAGGCCAGTGACCGGAAGAAGCTCTCGGGATCCGAGAGCCGGTCGAGGCTGCTGGGAAGGTCGCAATTGACGAATTCCGCCTCGGGGAGCGCCTTGGCCAGCACCGTCTTCCCGGCCCGCCTGACGCCCGTCAACCAGACCACCGGGGCGTTGCGCCAGGCCAGGGCCAGTCTGTCCATCCAAAAGGGTCGCTCAATCATGAAAGTCAACTTAACAAATAGACGTCTAAATGCAAAGTCCACTTTCATCAACAACAAAACCTTCACATAGAATACTTACGCCCCAGGGGTGCCCGGAGGGGGCCACCTGAGGCGTAGTCCGGACCAACCGAAACCAGCTTTCCTAGAGGATCGTCCCGGCCCAGTCGAGCAGGTACTTCCCGAACAGCGTCCCCACCACCACCAGGGTCGCCGAGGCGCCCACGAGGAACTTGGTGAGGGAGCCCAGGGGCCGCGCCTCCTCGCCTTCCGTGGCGGGAGCCTGGAAGTACATCAGGGCCACCACGGCCAGGTAGTAGTAGGCGGCCACGGCGCTGGTGAGGAGGGCGAGGATGGTGAGGGTGACATGGCCCTGTTCGATGGCCAGCTTGAAGAGGTAGAACTTGCTGAAGAAGCCCACCAGGGGGGGGACCCCCGCCAGGCTCAGCATGATGGCCATCATGGCGAAGGCCAGCACCGGGTGCGTGCGGCCCAGGCCGCGGAAGTCGTCGATGCGCTCCCCCTCGCCCTTGCCCTGGAGGTAGAGGACGATGGCGAAGGCCCCGCTCTGCATGAAGAGATACGTGAGCATGTAGAGCCAGATGGCCTGCACGCCGCCGGGGACGCTGGACGAGAGGACGCCCAGGAGCATGTAGCCCACGTGGGCGATGCTGGAGTAGGCCAGCAGGCGCTTCATGGTCTGCTGCCTCAGCGCGGCGATATTGCCCAGCACCATGCTGGCGCCGGCCACGAAGGAAAGCGGAGCGATCCAGTCCGAGGCCACGCCCCCGAACCCGATGCTGAAGACCCGCACGAAGGCCGCCAGGGAGGCAGCTTTCGGCGCCATGGACATGAAGGCCGTGATCGCCGTCGGCGCGCCGTCATAGGCATCCGGGGACCACATGTGGAAGGGCACCGCCGCCACCTTGAAGCAGAAGCCCACCAGGACCATGAGGACGCCCGTGAACACCAGCAGGTTGCTGGAGGCCGGCGCCAGGGCCAGGGCTTCGTTGAGTTTTTCAAGATTCGTCGTGACCCCGCCCGTGGCGGCGTAGATCAGGCTGATGCCGAAGAGCAGGATGCCGCTGGAGAAGGCCCCCAGCAGGAAGTACTTCATCCCGGCCTCGATGCCCCGCTCCTGGGTGCGGAAGTAGGCGACCAGGATGTAGATGCACAGGGCCATGAGCTCGAGGGAGAAGTACACCGAGATCAGGTCCGAGGCGCCCACCAGGAACAGCATGCCCGTCACGGAGAACAGTATCAGGGCGTAGTACTCCACGCTCTGTTCCCGGAGCAGGTTCAGCTGCAGCTGGCTGAGGAGGACGGTGATGATCCCGGCGGCCAGGCACAGGTACTGGAAGCCGCGGGTGATGCCGTCCACCTTGAACATCCCCGAGAAGCCGTCCGCCGCGGGCGTCCGGGTCACGAGGAAGGCTGCGCCCAGGAGCACGATGACCGTCACGGCGGCCCACTGGCCCTTCGCGCCCTTGGCCACGAAGGCGTCGGCCGGCCATAACATCACCGTGGCGGCGACGAGGATGAGGAGCTGAGGATAGATGAGCGGGAGATCCCTGACCAGGGCCTCCCACAAGCCGGCGGCGAAAGGCATCAGCGTTCTCCTTTGGCTTCGGCTTCTCCATGGGCCTCGGCCTCGGCGGGGGCGGCCATGGCGGCCATCCCGGCCTTGGCGGCCATGCGCTGGGCGGCCGTGAGGGCCTCCTGCCTGTAGAAGTCGGGGTTCACCTGGGTGACCAGCTTGTGCACGGGCGCGTCAAGGACTTCCAGGAGGGGCTTGGGATACAGGCCGATCCAGAAGGCGGCCACCAGGAGGGGGAGGAAGTAGGCGATCTCCCGTGCGTTGAGATCGGCCATCTTGGTGTTCACCTCGCTGATGGGTCCGAACATGGCCCGCTGGTAGAGCCAGAGCATGTAGGCGGCGCCCAGGATGATGCCGGTGGTGGCCAGCACGGCCAGCCAGGGGGCGGCCTGGAAGGCGCCCTGCAGGATGGCGAACTCGCCGATGAACCCGTTCAGGCCCGGCAGGCCGATGCTGCTCATGGTCATGATGAGGAACACGGTGGCGTAGATGGGCATGGTCTTGGAAAGGCCGCCGAACTCCGCGATCATGCGGGTGTGGCGCCGCTCGTAGACGATGCCCACGATGAGGAACAGTGCGCTGGTGGAGATGCCGTGGTTGAGCATCTGGAGGATGCCGCCGGTGATGCCGTTGGGATTGAGGGCGAACAGCCCCAGCATGCACAGGCCCAGGTGGCTGACGGAGGAGTAGGCCACGAGCTTTTTCATGTCCTTCTGGATCATGGCCACCAGGGCGCCGTAGATCACGCCGATGAGGGCGAGGGTCATGAACCAGGGCATGAGCTCCTTGGTGGCATTGGGGGCGATGGGCAGGAGGAAGCGCAGGAAGCCGTAGGTCCCCATCTTCAGCAGGACGCCCGCCAGCACCACGGAACCGGCCGTGGGGGCCTGCACGTGGGCGTCAGGCAGCCAGGTGTGGAAGGGGAACATGGGCACCTTGATGGCGAAGCCCAGGAAGAAGGCCACCGCCAGGAGGATCTGGAAGGTGTGGCCCTGGACGGCGATGGTCGGCGCCATGGCCTGGAAGGAGGCGATGGACATGTCGTAGTGGCCGGTGGTCTTGTACTGGAGGAAGTAGATGGCCAGGATGGCCACCAGCATCAGCACGGAACCGGCCAGGGTGTAGAGGAAGAGCTTGATGGCGGCGTATAGCTTCTGGGGCCCGCCCCAGATGGCGATGAGGAAGTACATGGGCACCAGCATCAGTTCCCAGAAGAGGTAGAACTGGAACATGTCCTGGGTGATGAAGACGCCCATCATGCTGAACTGCATGACCAGCAGCCAGATGTAGTACTCCTTGAAGCGCTCCGTGATGGCCGAGAACGAGCACCACACCACGATGAAGCCCAGGAGGGTGGTGAGGAGCATCAGGACGAGGCTGATGCCGTCCATGCCGATGCTGAACTTCACCCCGATGCTGGGGATCCAGTCCACGCTTTGCGCCCACTGCACCGCCGCGCTCTTGCGGTCGTACTGGAACCAGAGCGGGACGCTCAGGAGGAAGTCGGCCACGGTGAAGGCCAGGGCCCCCAGTTCGAAGGTCCTTCGACTCTCCTTGGGCACAAAGAGCAGGAGGAGCGCCCCGATCAGGGGGAGGAAGGTGACCCAAAGCGGGAGGTTTTGCAGCCAGGGACTCATGGGGACTCCAGAGAGCGTCTAAAGGTCGAACAGAATGGATCGTTTACAGGGGAAGGGTCAGCAGGCCAGGAACTTCCAGAAGGCGAACACCAGGAAGCCCAGGAACATGACGAAGGCGTAGTTCTGGACCCGGCCGCTCTGCAGCTTCCGGAAACCGCCGGAGACCTGCTGCAGGATCCAGGCCACCAGGTTCACCAGGCCGTCGACGATCTTGGCATCGAACCAGTGGGCCGCGTGGCTGACGTTCAGGGTGGTGCGGGCGGCGCCGTTGACCATGCCGTCCACCGCCCAGACGTCGAAGGCCCAGAGCTGGGCTCCCAGCTGCTTGCAGGGGCCGATGAAGGCGGCTTCGTAGAATTCGTCGATGTAGTACTTGGCGTTGACCCATTCGAACAGCTCGGGGAAGCGCTTCACGAAGGCCCTGGGCCGGGCCCAGGTGGGATCGGCGCCGTAGAAGACCCAGGCCAGCCCCATGGCGGCCGGGGCCCAGATCACCGTGGCCACGAACATGAGGATGTACTCGATGGAGGAGGCCGCCTCGGGCCCTTCGGCCGGATGCACCTGGTAGAGGATGGGGGCGATCCACTCGCTGAAGTGGCTGCTGCCGAGCCAGTGGAGGCTGTGGGGGATGTTCAGGAAGCCGCCCACCAGGGCCAGCAGGGCCAGGATGAAGACCGGGACCCACATGTTCCAGGGGACTTCCTGCGGGCCGTGGGCATCGTGGCCGTGGGCATCGTGGCCGTGGGCATCGTGGCCGTGGGCATCGTGGCCGTGGGCGTCGTGACTGTGGTCATCGGCGGCATGGTGCACCTCCGAAGGGACCGTGAGGCCATGGGGGTCGTGGCCCGCGCCCCGGTACTCGCCGAAGAAGGTCATGACCATGAGCCGGACCATGTAGAAGGCCGTCATGAAGGCGGCGATCATGCCCATGCACCAGGTCACCAGGCTCAGGGTCGAGCCGTGGTAGGTGCCCCCGGCATACCAGCCCTCGAAGACCTTCCAGAGGATCTCGTCCTTGGAGAAGAAGCCGGAGAAGGGGAAGATGCCCGCGATGGCCAGGGTCGCGATGCCCATGCTGGCGAAGGTCCAGGGCATGTACTTCCTGAGGCCGCCCATGTTGCGCATGTCCTGCTCGTGGTGGCAGGCCATGATGACCGAGCCCGAGCCGAGGAAGAGCGCGGCCTTGAAGAAGGCGTGGGTGAAGACGTGGAACATGCCGGCCGAGAAGGCACCGGCGCCCATGCCCATGAACATGAAGCCCAGCTGGCTCACCGTGGAATAGGCCAGCACCTTCTTGATGTCGTACTGGGCCAGGCCCATGCTCGCCGCCACCAGGGCCGTGAGGGCGCCGATGAAGAGCACCAGGCTGAGGGCCACCGGCGCGTTCACGTAGATGAAGTTCATGCGGGCGATCATGTAGAGGCCCGAGGTGACCATGGTGGCCGCGTGGATCAGGGCGCTCACCGGGGTGGGGCCGGCCATGGCGTCCGGAAGCCAGACGTACAGGGGGATCTGGGCGCTCTTGCCGCAGGCGCCCAGGAAGAGGCAGCAGCCGATGAGGTTGAACCACCAGGTGGGGGCGTGGGAGAGGCCGAAGAGGGTGATCTCGGGGCGGGCCAGGATGGTGCGGGTCATGCCCATGAGGGTGTCGAAGTCCACTGAACCGTAGACCATGAAGATGAGGAAGAAGCCGATGAGGAAGCCGAAGTCACCGATCCGGTTGGTGACGAAGGCCTTCTTGCCGGCGATCGCCGCGTACTCCCGCTCGAAGTAGAAGCCGATCAGCAGGTAGCTGCAAAGGCCGACCCCTTCCCAGCCCAGGAACATCATGATCATGTTCGCGCCCAGGACCAGGTTGAGCATGGAGAAGACGAACAGGTTCAGGTAGGCCATGAACCGGTAGTACTGCCCGTTCTTGCGCTCATCGGCCATGTAGCCGGTGGAGAACAGGTGGATGAGAAAGCCCACCCCCGTCACCAGGAGCCCCATGCAGGCCGAAAGCGGATCCACCTTGTAGGCCCAGGTCATCGTGTTGGTGGTGAGTCCGCCGAGCACATGGGCATCGCCCAGCGTCAGCCAGGTCCACACCGTCTGGGTCACGGACCGGTCCACCGGCGCCCGCCCCATCAGCTGGATGAAGGTGTACACCACCAGCAGGAACGAGACCGCCATGGAGCCCAGGGCGAAGAAGTCCACCACCTTGGTGTTCTTGAGCCAGCGCCCGGTGGCGCCGTTGAGGATGGCGCCGAACAGGGGCAGGAAGGGGATGAGCCAGAGTACGGAGCTATGGAGCGGCGTACTCAGCAGGGCGGGTTCCATGATCATGCGTTCACCTGGTTCAGAATCGGAAGGGGGATGGTCATCGCGTCACGCACCGGTCAACCCTTGAGAAGATTGATCTGGTCCACCTGGATGGTGTCCTTCTTGCGGTAGAGGGCCACCACCAGCGCAAGGCCGATGGCCACTTCCGCGGCCGCCAGGCCCATGACCAGGAGGGCGAAGGCCTGCCCGCCCACCGTGCCGCTGTGGCGGGCGAAGGCGATCAGGTTCAGGTTGGCCGCGTTGAGCATGAGTTCCACGCACATGAGGATGACCAGGGCGTTGCGGCGGATGAGCACGCCGGCCACGCCCACCGAGAAGAGCAGGAAGGAGACGAAGAGAACCTGATTCATGTCAGCCATGGGCTACATCCTTTCCTTCTTGGCCAGCGTCACGGCGCCCACCAGGGCCACCAGCAGGATCACGGACAGGATCTCGAAGGGCAGCAGGTAGCCGCCGAAGAGGCCCCGGCTCACGGCCTGGGCGTTCTGGGTGGCGATGTTCAGGCCCTGGTCCAGACCCGGCTCCAGGGTGAGGGGCACCGCCGCGTTCTTGCCGAACCAGGTGCCCAGGAAGACGGTCAGGAAGCCCACAACGCCCAGGACCACCAGGGCCAGGGAGATGGGCGTCTGGGTCTGGAACAGGCCCTTCTCCTTGAACTTGGTCATCTCCACGAGCATGACCACGAAGAGGAAGAGCACCACGATGCCGCCGGAGTAGACCAGCAGCTGGGCCACGGCCAGGAACTCCGCGTTCAGGCAGAGGTAGCACCCGGACACCGAGAGCATGGCGAAGAGGAAGCCCACGACGGAGTGGACCGCGTTCTTGGAGGCGACGAGGGCCACGGCCCCAGCCACGGCCATGAGGCCGAAGACCAGGAACATGTAGTGGCCGATGGAGGCGAGCAGGGTTTCCATGGTGTCAATCCTCGTCCGCGTAGGAGAACCTGCCCGTGGGGGTCAGGTCGAACATGTTCGTGGCTTCCCCGAGCATGCCAATGGAGAAGTCCTCCCGGTTGTAGGCCGCCAGTTCGAACTGGTGGTTCAGGATGATGGAGTCGAAGCCGCAGCTCTCCACGCAGAACTCGCAAAATATGCAGCGCTCCATCTCGAAGTCGTACCGGGTGGGCAGCTTGGTCTTGCGCCCCTCCTTCTTGCCGGACTCGATCGTGATGACCTGGGTCGGGCAGATCTTCTCGCAGGCCAGGCAGCACACGCACTTGATCTCCCCCTGCTCGTCCTTGAGCATGGTGAGCCGGCCACGGAAACGGGGCGCCACCTTGACGGGCACCTCCGGATACTCGTTGGTCACGTGGAGCTTCACCTTGCGCCGGTTGGCGGTGGCGAACACCTTCATGAAGTGGGTGCCCGTGACCTTGAGGCCCTTGTAGATGTCGACCGGGAACAGTGTCTTGAGGAATTTTTTCATGGTCGTTCTCCCCTAGGCCGCGTAGCGCACGAAGGCGGCCAGCATCACGACGATGAGCGTGAATGGAATCAGGTACTTCCACGCGACGTGCATGATCTGGTCGTAGCGGTAGCGGGGGATCGTGCCGCGCACCCAGATGAAGGTGAAGAGAAGGAAGATGATCTTGGCGATGAACCAGAGGATGTTGGGTCCGCCGATGAGGGGCAGGTGCAGGATGTACTTGTGGAGGCCGAAGGGCAGCAGGAAGGGGCCGCCCAGGAAGAAGGCCGTGGCCAGGGCCGAGACGACGATCATGTTGATGTACTCGGCCAGGTAGAAGAAGCCGAACTTCATGCCGGAATATTCGGTGTGGAACCCGGCCACCAGCTCGTTCTCGGCCTCGGGCATGTCGAAGGGCATGCGGTTGGTCTCGGCGAAGCCGCAGGTGAGGTAGAGCAGGAAGCCCACCACCAGCAGGGGCATGGCCACCGGGGGCATCTCGGTGGCCAGCTTGCGGGTCATGTCGTTGAAGTTGAGGGTGCCGGTGAGCACCACCGGGGCCAGCAGGCTGAGGGTGAGGGGCACCTCGTAGCTCACGATCTGGGCGCCCGAACGCAGGCCGCCCAGGAGGGGGAACTTGGAATTGGAGGCCCAGGCGCCCAGCACGATGCCGTAGACGCCCACCGAGGCGATCCCCAGGACGAAGAGCAGGCCCACGTTCATGTCGGTGATGAACCCGGTGAAGGGCAGGCCGCCCACGATGGGGAAGGCCTTGGGGAAGGTGAAGAGCGCCCCAGGGTAGAAGCTGATGGCCGCGAACACCACCACGGAGGCGATCATGCTGAGGGCCGGGGCGATGATGAACATGATCCGGTCGGCCTTGTCGGGGATGATGTCCTCCTTCACCAGGAGCTTGATGATGTCCCCGATGAACATGGGCAGCCCGCGGACGATGGAGACGAAGGGCAGCTTGCCCATGCGCCACATGTTCCGGTTCAGCCAGCCGGTGAGCCCGATGCGATGCCCGGCGATGCGGGTCGCGCCCAGCCGGTCCTGGCAGTAGCCCAGCACCTTGCGTTCGGCGAAGGTCGTGAGGGGCACCACCACGAAGATGAAGATGACCACGGCGATGGCCTGGAAGATCGCCATCACGCAGGTCTGGAGGAGGGTGAGGGGCATGGCGTTCATCGGTCGATCTCTCCCAGAACCACGTCAAGCGTGCCGATGGTGGCGATGACGTCGGCCACCAGGTTCCCCTCTACCATCATGGGGAGGGCCTGGAGGTTGATGAAGCCCGGCGCCCGCACGTGGAAGCGGTAGGGGTTCAGGGAACCCTTCTCCCCCACCAGGTAGTACCCCAGTTCGCCCTTGGGGGCCTCGGTGGCGTGGTAGACCTCGTTCACCTCGGACCGCAGGACCTTGGGCAGCTTGGCCATGACGGGCCCTTCGGGCAGGCCGTCCATGCACTGCTGGATGATCCGGGCGCTCTGGCGCATCTCCTCCAGGCGCACCAGGTACCGGGCGTAGGTGTCGGCCTCGGTGCGGGTGGGCACCTCGAAGTCCATCTCCTCGTAGGCGGCGTAGGGGAAGGCCTTGCGGATGTCGTAGGGGACGCCCGCGGCCCTGAGCACCGGCCCGGTCACGCCCATGGCGATGGCGTCCTCGGCCCTGAGCATGCCCACGCCGATGGTGCGCTTCTTCCAGATGCGGTTCTCGGTGAGGAGGGTCTCGTACTCGTTCATGCAGTCCGGGAAGGTGGCCAGGAAGTTGCGCACCAGCTTCTCGAAACCGGGGGGCAGGTCCTCGCGCAGGCCGCCGATGCGGAAGGCCGTGGTGGTCAGCCGCGAGCCGCAGAAGGCCTCGAAGATGTCCAGGATCGCCTCGCGCTCGCGGAAGGTGTAGAGGAAGACCGTCATCGCGCCGATGTCCAGCCCGTGGGTGGCCAGCCAGATGAGGTGGGAGGCCAGGCGGTTGAACTCGTTGAGCAGCGTCCGGATGTACCGGGCCCTGCGGGGCACCGTGATGCCGAAGAGCTTCTCGATGGCCTCCGCCCAGCCCAGGTTGTTGGCCACGGCCGAGCAGTAGTCCATGCGGTCCGTCCACACCTGGCCCTGGAAGAAGGTCTTGTTCTCGCAGATCTTCTCGACGCCCCGGTGCAGGTAGCCGATGCAGGGCCGGCAGGAGGTGACGATCTCGCCGTCCAGTTTCAGTTTGAGCCGCAACACCCCGTGCGTGGACGGGTGCTGCGGTCCCATGTTGATTTCCATCTCCTCGTTCTTGAACACAAGGAACTCCTATTCTGCTTTGGGCGGATGGAGGTTGATGCCCATGTTCCCGGCCTTCTCCATGGCCAGGCGCATCAGCACGCCACTCCGGTCCTCCCGGAAATCGACGTCCCGCTGCCCGAGGCCGGGGGTGGGATACTCCTTGCGCAGGGGGTGGGCTTCCCAGTCCTCGGGGCAGAGGATGCGGGTCATGTCCGGGTGCCCATTGAAGCGGATCCCGAGCATGTCCCAGATCTCCCGCTCCAGCCAGTTGGCGGTGGGATAGAGCGGGACCGCGCTGGCGGGCTCGAACCCCTCGGGCACGAGGATCCGCAGCCGCAGGCGCTTGTGCCGGCGGATGCTGGTGAGGTGGTAGACGACGGAGAAGGCCCAGCCCTGTGCGGCGGGGTAGTGGGTGGCCGTCTCGTCCGCGAGCATCTCGTAGCGCAGGGCCGGGTCCTCCTTGCAGAGGGCCAGGACCTCGCCGATGGTCTCTTTGGCCACCTGGCAGGTGAGTTCGCCGCCCTGCTCGAAGCACTCCTCCACCTTGTCGCCCAGAACTTCGATCAGGCGCAGCAGATCCGGGTCCGCGGGCGCCTGGGGCGCCGGGAACCTCATGTCGTTGGCGTCCGGCTTGGCAACCGGGCGAACCGGCGGCTTGGGAGCCGGCTTCTCCTCGGCTTCCGCCTTGGCCTTGGCCGTCTCGTAGTCGGCGAGGGTCTTCTTCCACTTGGCCTCGTCCGCGGCCACCAGGGCGGCCTGTTCGGCCAGGTAGGTCTTCAGGCTGGGCAGGGGTACGGTCTTGGGCATCACCACCTGCCGGTTGGGGGCGGCGGCGTAGTCGTAGACGTAGGCGGCGGGAGCGGCCGGTTCGGCAGCCGGGGCAGCGGTTGGCTGCTTGGCCGCTTCTGGAGCGGGCGCAGGAGCACCTGCCTGAGTGGGTGCCGGAGCAGACGTTGGAACGGGCGTCGGAGCAGGCGTTGGAACGGGCGTCGGAGCGGGCGTTGGAACGGGCGTCGAAACATCCGCCGACTTGGCCGGTTCAGGAGCTGGCGCGGAAACGGCCGCTTCAGCGGCCGTGGGTGCGGCCTCCTCCACGGGATTGGCCACCTGGTCATACTTGATGACATTCACCGGACAGCCCGTGGCCGCGGCCACGATCTGCGTCTCCAGGCTCCGCTGGAGCTCAGGCTTGAGCGCCGCCTTTTCGGCCCGGTTCTCGGTGGTCTGGCCATCCACGCGCACCGCCGCGTTGATCACGCAGGTGTCGTCGGTGACGTGGAATACATCCGCGCATTCCGCCTCGCAGGCGTTGCAGACGATACAACCTTCGTCGATCCAGACTTTGATGATTCCCATGGCTAGCTCACCGCCTCGAAGATTTCCTTGTAGCGGTCAGCCGCGCTGCTCGCCATGATCTTGTCCTGGAGCTTCATGAAACCGTAGATGAGCCCCTCCGGCCGGGGCGGGCACCCCGGAATGTAGACGTCCACGGGGATGATCTTGTCCACCCCCTGGATGGTGTGGTAGCTGTCGAAGGGCCCGCCGGCGGTGGCGCAGCTGCCCATGGCGATCACCCACTTGGGCTCGGGCATCTGGTCGTAGAGCTGCTTGATGATGGGGGCCATCTTGTAGGTGACGGTGCCGGCCACGATCATCAGGTCCGCCTGCCGGGGGGTCGCCCGGAAGATGCCGCACCCGAAGCGGTCGAAGTCGAACTTGGAGGCGCCGGCGGCCATCATTTCAATGGCGCAGCAGGCCAGCCCGAAGGTCATGGGCCAGACGCTGGTGGCACGGGACCAGTTGATGATTTTCTCGACCTTGGTGGTGATGAGGATGTTCTCCAAGGCCGAGGGTTGATTCATCATTCCCATGTGAGGGCTCCTTTGGACCAGATGTAGCCGTAGCCGAACAGAAGCAGGAAGAGGAAGATCCCCATCTCCACGAGACCGAAGATGGCGAGCTCCTTCATCTGGATGGCCCAGGGCATGAGAAAGACCGTTTCCACGTCGAACACCAGGAACATGACCGCCACCAGGTAGTAGCGAACCGAGAACTTCTCCCGGGCCTCCGTGACGGTCTTGATCCCGCATTCATAAGTCGAATATTTGCTTGCGCTGGGCCAGTGGGGCCGAAGCATCGCCGATACGGTCCAGATGACCACCGGCAGAGCGATGGCGACCAGTATCAGTAATAAGACTGGAACATAACTGCGCATGGAACCTCCCGGGGGGAGTTGAGGTTTGAAATTCTATTGTGGCTGCCGCAACCAAAGGCGGTCAATGGCGGATTCCAGATCCAGGACTCCGATAAGATCTTTTGAACCAGAAGGGAAACCGACTCACTATTAGGTATGGTATCCCCAACCGACCCCCAACCTGAACCCGCAATTTCCCCGCTCGGCGCCGAACTGGCTCCAACCCTGGCCACGGAAGAACTTACGATGGCCGAGGCCCGACCGGCCCCCCTCTACCCCACGCTCGATCTCACCCGGGAGCCGGTGGACTTCGCCCTGTTCCAGGCCATCCCCCTGGACTTGATGTTGAAACACCGGTTTGTGCCGGTGCACGAGCGGGAAGGTTTCCTGTGGCTGGCCATGGCCGATCCCCTGGACGTGGTGGCCCAGGATCTGCTCCGCATGCACCTCAAGCGTCCCCTCCGGTTCGCCGCGGCCCCCTTCGCCCAGATCCAGGTGGTGCTCAAGAAGTCCGAGAGCGGCCAGAAGGTGATGGAGGAGGCCGGCGAGGCCCTCCGGGTCCAGGTCCTGCGCGAGGAGGACATCGACGAGGACGTGCTGGACCTGGAGAACCTCACCGACAAGGAGGAGGCCCCCATCATCCGGCTGGTGGACACCACCATCTTCAACGCCCTCCAGCGCCGGGCCTCGGACATCCACATGGAGACCACCAGCACAGGCTTCCAGATCAAGTACCGCATCGACGGCAGCCTGTACGCCGCGGCCGACCCCATCGACCGGCGCTTCGCCTCCCCCATCATCAGCCGCATCAAGGTCATGTCCGAGCTGGACATCGCCGAGAAGCGCAAGCCCCAGGACGGGCGCTTCAAGCTCAAGGTGCGGGGCCGGGCCATCGACTTCCGGGTCAGCATCATGCCCACCATCCACGGCGAGGACTCGGTCATCCGCATCCTGGACAAGGAGAACCTCAGCGAGGAGTTCAAGTCCCTGAACCTGGAGATCCTGGGCTTCTCCCAGAACGAGCTGGTCCGCCTGCGCCGCTTCGCCCGGGAGCCCTACGGCATGTTCCTGGTCACCGGCCCCACCGGCAGCGGCAAGACCACCACGCTGTACGCCGTCCTCAGCGAGATCCGCAGTCCCGAGGACAAGCTGATCACCATCGAGGACCCCGTCGAATACCAGCTGGAGGGGGTCACCCAGATCCCCGTGAACGAGAAGAAGGGCCTCACCTTCGCCGTCGGCCTGCGGTCCATCCTGCGCCACGACCCCGACAAGATCCTCGTGGGCGAGATCCGCGATTCCGAGACCGCCCAGATCGCCATCCAGTCCGCCCTCACCGGCCACCTGGTCTTCACCACCGTCCACGCCAACCACACCCTGGACGTGCTGAGCCGCTTCCAGCACATGGGCGTGGAGGTCTACAACTTCGTCTCCGCCCTCAACTGCATCCTGGCCCAGCGCCTCGTGCGGACCCTGTGCCTGAAGTGCAAGCGGGAGATCCCCGCCCCCGGCGCAGAGGAACTGAGGGAGAACGGCCTCACCGAGGCGTGGGCCCGCACCGCCACCTTCTATGACAAGGTGGGCTGCGTGGACTGCAATGGCACCGGCTTCCGGGGCCGGCAGGCCATCATCGAGTTCATGGGTCTCAACGACGACCTGCGGGAGCTCATCACCCGCCGGGCCTCCATCCGGGAGATCAAGGCCGCCGCCCGGGCCGCCGGCATGCAGAGCCTCCGGGAAAGCGCCGTCGAGAAGGTGCGCCTGGGTGTGACCACCATGGCCGAGATCAACAAGGTGACCTTCCGGGAAAGCGAGTGAGTCCAGGCTGGGACCCGGGGGGCCCTCAGGCCTCCCGGTAGATCCAGGCGCCCAGCAGGGCCACCAGCGGTGCCTCCACCAGCACCCAGCCAAGGTAGGTCAGGGTGAGGGACCACGGCGCCAGGTGCATGAAGGCGTTGCCCAGCTGCGGCACCACATAGGCCAGCAGCCACACCAGGAGACCCGCCACCACGGCCGTGCGGGGCCCCGGGCCCAGGCGCGGCCGCATGGCGGCGTACAGCCAGACCGTCACCAGCCCCTGCACGAAGCCCCAGGCCACATAGAAGCCTATGGCCGCCCCGGAGATGGGCGGCAGGTTCAAGTTCTTCAGGACGGCCTCGTTGGCCTTGGCCAGGACCACCATATTAAGGATGCTCTCGGAAACATTCAGAACCAAGCCAACGGCGAGGCCACCGAGAAGCACGCGCTTGAGGTTGATGGCGGCCATGGGTCACTCCTATTCTGCTAAAGTGGAGCGATTTTATCAGGTATGGATTAATGTCAACTAGTAGATTGATTCTTAAATAACATTGCTTTCAGGTTCCAGCCTTCCGCTGTGCCAAACCTGTTTGGTTATGGTATTGCAGTTTTTATCCCATTTTTATCCCCGTTCATCCCCGTCCATCCCCGT